>Ga0272442_10000648_pt1 | contig 54746 bp, 36 predicted proteins | sample SSMForm2O_FD_200262 | JGI IMG/M metagenome (GOLD analysis project Ga0272442, IMG submission 200262) | Marine sediment archaeal communities from Little Sippewissett salt marsh, Falmouth, MA, United States - SSM-Form-2O | ecosystem: Environmental > Aquatic > Marine > Wetlands > Sediment ... | reverse complement strand
GCATCTCTCTTGGCTTCACCCATCAGGTTCTCCAAATCTGAACACAAAAACTGTTGTAAACAGCACCCCTAAGCCCTATACTATCAAAATCTTACTTTTTTGCACGGATTTACTTGGGAAATCCGGGATCAAGTTAAGGCAAGCAGAAAGGGATTTAACCATGAAGAGAAAAGTAATTCTCAGTTTGATAATTGCAATGTTCTTATTGATTTCGGCGGCGCAGGGGCAGGTACGGCATGAGATAAATTTCCCCAATTTACCGGGATATAAGACACTCAAATGTGATCTTCATACGCACACCGTGTTTTCGGACGGGTACGTCTGGCCGGTAGTGCGAGTGGACGAAGCATGGCGGGAAGGACTGGACGTGCTCGCCATTACAGACCATATCGAGTATCAACCGCATAAAAATGATATACCTACCAATCATAACCGCCCGTTTGAGATTGCCTCCTTGCGGGCAAAAAAAAGAGATCTACTGCTTATCCGCGGAGCAGAGATCACACGCGATACACCGCCGGGGCACTTCAATGCCATTTTTCTGAAAGATATTAACCCGCTGGACACCAAGGACTTTTTGGAGGTGATCAAGAGGGCCAATGAACAAGGAGCATTTGTATTCTGGAACCATCAGGGATGGATGGGAGAAGAGAAAGGGAAGTGGCTGGAGGTGCATACGACTATGTACAAAAATAAATGGCTGCATGGTATGGAAGTCGGTAACGAAGGTGATTATTACCCGTCGGCACACAAATGGTGTCTGGAAAAAAATCTGACTATAATGGGTAATTCTGATATTCACTCACCCGATCTCCGACCCAAAAGCTCAGCGAACGACCATCGGACAATGAACCTGGTTTTTGCCAAGGAAAGAACTCTGGAGTCCGTAAAACAGGCGCTTAAAGAGGGCCGTACGGCTGTCTGGCTAAATAATCAAATCATCGGCCGAGAGGATATTCTCCGACCATTATTCCAGAGATGTGTGCAGATGACCCCGGCGCATCTGAGGCATAAAAACGAAATCTGGGTGAAAATGTATAATGATTGTGAGTTAGACATTACCTTGCAGCGTAATAGCGGGGTTGGACCGGAAACGATCTCCTTGCCGCCTAATTCGACAGTCCTACTCAGAAACAAAGTTGATCCCCAGACAGAACACCCCATCCTCTCCTATCAGGCAACTAATTTTCTGATCGGACCGGGTAAAACCCTACCTGTACAATTTACTATACACTAGATAGTTTGGTGCAGCCAGATAGAGGCGGAAGGATCAGGCTTTTTTGGATGTTTTGGTGCGGCGGGAAGGTTTGGCCTGGACGAAGCGGTGGATTTGACGCAGGGCCTGGCGGAGACGTTGTTCATTTTCTACCAGGGCGATTCGTAAGTAACCCTCACCATTTTCGCCAAAGGCCCGGCCGGGGGCGACGGCTACCTCGGCCTTTTCCATAAGGTCCATGGCGTAATCGAGGGTGCTCATGCCGCGAAGATGCTCGTCAGCAACGCGGGTCCAGACGAACATGGAGGCACGGGGTATGTCAACCTGCCAGCCGATCTTATCCAACCATTCACAGACCACGTCCCGACGTTGGGCGTATTTTTGGGCCTGCTCCTCGACAAATTTATCACCGTGGCGAATGGCAATGATGGAGGCAATCTGAATGGCCTGAAAAATGCCGTAATCATAATAGCCCTTAATAGTACCGAGGGAATTGACAATATCTTTATTGCCGGCACAGAAGCCGACCCGCCAGCCGGCCATGTTATAAGGCTTACTGAGAGTGGTGAACTCGACGCCCACATCCTTGGCACCCTTTACGGAAAGAAAGCTGGGTGCCTTATAACCGTCAAAGCAGGTTTCGCCATAGGCAAAATCGTGCATTACCGTTACCTGGAAGCGCCGGGCCAGTCGGACAACCTCCTCAAAAAAGCCCTCCTCCACCGTCATGGCGGTGGGATTATGGGGATAATTCAAGATCATTGTCTTGGGCCGGGGATATAGATGCTCACAAACGTAGGCAATGCGGTCGAGAAAGGCCTGATCGGAGCCCAGGGGGACGCTAATAACATTGGCCCCTGAGAGGGCTACGGCATAAACGTGGATGGGAAAGGCAGGATCGGCCACTATGGCGGTGTCGCCGGGGCCCAAAAGGGCCAGGCAGGCGTGGCTGAAACCTTCCTTACTGCCGATAGTGGCAATGATTTCACGATCGGGATCAAGTGAGACGTCCCATTTGGCTTTATACTTCAGGGCCATCTCGCGGCGGAGATTATAAATGCCCATCGAAGCGCTATAACGTTGATTGCGGGGATCGTGGACAGCCTGGGTGAGTTTGTCCACAATTACCTCCGGGGTGGGATCAAGGGGATTGCCCATACCCAGATCGATAATGTCTATGCCGGCTTGGCGCTTCTTGTGCTTGAGGGCATTGATCCTGCCGAACAGATAGGGCGGCAGACGCTTAATACGTGCAGACGGTTCTATGACAAACTTACTCATGATTAATATTTAATCGGCTTATCTCAGGACTTGAGTTTATTTAAGGCAGTTTTTAGGGTAGCACAGACGGTTTCCACTTCCTGCTGAGTCAAATTATTACAAAACGGCAGAGCAATGGTACGCTGGGAGATTCTCTCGGTGACAGGGAAGTCACCCTGCTTAGTGCCGAGCTGCTCGGTAATATAAGGCTGGAGGTGGATGGGGGTAAAATAATTATTACAGCCGATGCCCTGCTCACGGAGGTAATCCAATACCTGATCCCTCTGCTCGGCGCTGAACTGGTCCTGGAGCCGAACCACGTAAACAAACCAGCTTATCCGACAACCTTGGGGCTCACTCGGTATCACAAGCCGGTTTTCATCAGCAAGTAACTGGGTGTACCATTGGACGACCTGTTGGCGTTTATCGATAAATTCTTCGATCCGCTTAAGCTGGGTGATGCCCAAGGCACAGTTGATGTCGGAGAGACGATAATTATAGCCCAGGCGGGCGTGGGCCAGCCAGCCACCGTTCAAATCCCGACCCTGGTTACGTAACGAAGCACATAGATGGGCCGCCTCCTGATCGTCGGTTACGATCATACCTCCTTCACCGGTGGTCATCTGTTTATTAGGATAGAAGGCAAAGGTGCCGGCATTACCGAGGGTACCTGCCTTAGAGCCATTAACAATACTACCGAGAGCCTCGCAGGAATCCTCGATACAGATCAGATTGTGACTACGAGCCAACTGATACACCTCATCAATACGATGGGGATTGCCAAAAACCTCAACCGGGAGCAGGGCCTTGGTCCTGGGGGTGATTTTAGAGGCGATCTGATCCACGTCTATATTATAACTGATCGGGTCGATATCCACAAAGACGGGCCTGGCACCGGCCATCAAAACACAGTTGGTAGTAGCAATAAAGCTAAAAGGAGTGGTGATGACCTCAGCGCCGGGACCAATACCCCAAGCCAACATGCATAAATGCAGGGCACTGGTACCACTATTGACCGCCACGGCGTGGCGACGGCCGAGGTAGTCGGCAAAGGCGTTCTCAAATTCGGCCAATTTGGGGCCCAAACTCAGATTGGGCGTTTGCAGCACGGCAAGCACGGCATCGATATCAGCCTGGCAAATATCAGGGCCCGACAATCCGATCTTCATAAATACTTACTCCTTTCATATATTTTTTATTCTAAGGTAAACTATAGACAAATAATCACTGATCCGTCAGATTTCGTCAATGGAAATCCAGCGGTAGAATGGCACAGGAGGTTAAAAAATACACTACTTGACGATAAGGTACTGTTTTGTTAGAGTTTATCGTTCCTTAACCTGTTATTGATGGTAATTAAAATCGTTTATAAAAGCGAGAGAACATGGTATATTTTCGTCGCGTACTACGTTATCTAATCCCCCAATATCGAGAAATTGCAGTTTCCGTTCTCTGTGCGTTCTTCGTGGGGATACTGTTTTCCCTGAGTATAGCAGCGATGTTGCCGCTGATGAAGGTAATGATCGGAGAGGAAGGACCGCATGGCTGGATTGAACGGGCTATTATCCAGCACCGCTGTGGGATTCACTTCGAAAGCATTGAGCTATCTGATTTTTTAAAGGAAGAGGGCGAAACCCAAGAGGTCGAGAGGCCCCTGCGGATAATTGAAATCGACCAAGATACAACCGCTAAAGAGACGGCTCTTAAGAATTATGATATTATCCAGAATATAATTTTAACTCCGGCACCGAGCAATAAACTGACGCGGAGTGACATGCTGGAAATATTAGCTCAATGGTCAAGCGATAAACCCGTGGAACTGCAGGTGAAACACTTTAAGGGAACCCAGGAAACTATTAAGCTGCAGATGGATAAACCGCCCATATATACACACGCGGCTGAATGGTTACTGGGATTTCTGCCAAAAACACAAGGTATCGAATTCAAACGCAAATGTATTATTTTTATCATCATAATGATCCTGATAGCTACCTTGTTCCGCTGCCTGCTGCGATTTATACAGGAGTATCTGGTGCGTAAGATTTCCTATCAGACTATCACGGCCCTGCGCCGCGACGCCTATCGACAAACCATCCGCCTGCCGTTAAGTTATTTCAGCCAGGAGGGTATCAGCGACACCACCAGCCGGTTTGTACAGGATTCTAACCGTATCCACATCGGGATATCGACGCTGTTCGGCAAGGCGGTACGGGAGCCATTTAAGATTATCGCCCTGGCGACGGCGGCTTTCATGATTAATACGGAGATGACGCTTATTGTGATAATGGGTGCACCGCTGGCAGGGTTGATGCTGGGCAAGCTAGGCAAAAAGATGAAGCGGGTCACCAAGCGGACCCTGACCAGTTGGTCGAGGATGCTGGCCCATCTGCAGGAATCGCTCTTGGGTATTCGCGTGGTGAAAGGTTATCACCGAGAGGATTACGAAGAAAAGCATTTTGCAATCATTAACGAAAAGCTCCTAAAACAACAAAAACACCTGGCCAAGATTGATGCAGCGGGAGGGCCACTAGTAGAATCGCTGGGTATGACGGTGGCAACGATAGGTATGATATTTGCGGCATATTGGCTGACTGAGACACAGATGACAACGAGTGATTTTTTCGCACTACTAGCATTACTGGCGGCGCTGGCGGAGACAGGTCGTAAGCTGGGCGATGTGATACCCCGTATGCAGGCGGCCAATGCATCGGCCGAAAGAGTATATAAGATGATCGATGCGCCGGTGGAAGTTGATCCGGAAGGGGCTCGTGAACTACCTCGGATGAATAACTCGCTGCAGATACAAAATATCCATTTCCAATATCCCAGCAGTCCGGTACCTACATTAGTGGATATTAATCTGACCGTGCAGGCGGGGGAAACGGTAGCCATTGTGGGGCCCAACGGCTCTGGCAAGACAACCCTTACCAGCCTGATCCCCCGTTTTTTTATACCCCAAAAAGGAAAGATCACAATAGACGGCATTGACATTGCCGAGGTAAGCCTGGGCAGCCTGCGGGAACAAATCGGTTTGGTAACCCAACAAACGGTGGTATTCAATGATACCATTACCGCCAACATCGCTTACGGTAATCTGGAAGCCACGCAAGATGAAATCGTAGCAGCGGCGCAGCGAGCTTATGCCCATGAATTTATCATCGAGACCGCCGAGGGCTATCAGACAATCCTTGGAGAACAGGGATCAGGTCTTTCGGGGGGACAGTTGCAGAGATTATCGATCGCCCGGGCGATACTGCGGAATCCGGCAATTTTAATTTTCGATGAAGCCATGAGCCAAATAGATACCGATAGCGAAACCAAGATTCAAAAGGCTCTGGCCGAGTTTTCCCGTGACCGCACCTCATTTATCATCGCCCATCGGCTCAGTACGATTATAGACGCCGACAAAATTGTGGTAATGGATAAAGGAAAAATCATCGCCCAGGGGCCACATCAAGAGCTTCTGCAGAGCTGCAAACTCTATAGACAACTTTACGAAGTGCAATTTGTTTTGGAAACGTAGCCGGCTTTTCAGCCGGGAGAATAGCTGCCATGAATCCCGAGACAAAACGAGAGAAAATAAGGCGAACGTTAGTAGGCCAAATGGAAACCGATCTGTTTTTAGGGGGCAGATGGTTGCCGGTCGGAGAGATAGCCCAACCACAGATTGAGGAAAAGAGTATTATGAGCACCGCACAAAAAAGCGGTAAGGATGCCAAGAGTGCTGCTGAAAGGACTAAAATAGTCGAAGAAAAACGCCAGCGGCTAAATAAAGTCGCCGGGTTGGTAGCGAAATGCAGCCAATGTTCCCTGCACAAAGGGCGGCGAAATGTTGTGCCGGGTGAGGGTGATCCCGACGCGCGGATAGTTTTTATCGGGGAGGCGCCGGGTGGGACAGAAGATCAGAAGGGTCGGCCGTTCGTGGGGCGGGCGGGCAAGCTATTGGATAAAATTATCAGCGCAATGGGATTGACGCGGGAGGAGGTATTTATAGGTAATATTCTCAAGTGTCGGCCGCCGGGTAATCGCGATCCACAGGCAACGGAAATTACCGCCTGTATGGACTACTTATACCAGCAACTGGATATTATCGAACCGGAGATAATTGTGGCATTGGGGGCGCATGCAGCCAGAACCCTGCTAAATACCAATACGGCAATCGGGCAACTGCGGGGAAAAATTCATGAATATCTGGCCAATCCTTTTGCACAGCCGATCAAGCTTGTTGCCACCTATCACCCGGCATATTTACTGCGAAACTATTCTCCGGACAATCGCTTGCGGGTTTGGCAGGATATGCAACGGGTATTGGAGGAACTGGGATTACCTGTACCCAAGAAGTAAAAAGGGAATAAGGAATTAACATTGCAGATTGACACTTTTATATTAGGTGATTTTGAGACAAATTGTTATGTGGTTCGTTCAGCAAAGGAAAGCAAAAACTGCTTACTTATCGATCCGGGCTTTGCACCGGAACCGCTGATAACTTTTCTGAAACAAGAAGGTCTTCAGCCACAGATAATTCTGTTAACCCACGGGCATTGTGATCACATCGCGGGGGTCAAGGATCTTAAAAAACTTTACAACTCCCTTAAAGTTTGTGTCAGCAGCATAGATGCTGAGATGCTTACCAAATGCAGCCGGAATTTATCGCTATTAATTGGAACTCCATTTAAACTGGATCCGGCTGATGAATTCTGTGAACCGCAGCAGATAATCGAATTCGATCAAATCAAACTGGAAGTGCTGAGCACCCCCGGACATACACCAGGCGGCGTGAGTTTTTACTGCCGGGAAGAGAAGATTTTATTCACCGGGGATGCCCTTTTCGCGGGTTCTATAGGCAGGACGGATTTTCCCGGCGGCAATATGAAAGATCTTATAAAAGGGATCCTCACGCAATTGCTGGTCCTACCGGACGAGACCAGGATATATTCCGGGCATGGCCCGGTCAGCACCATCGGTCAGGAAAAACAAACAAATCCCTTCATCCAGCAGAGATAAGTGAATCTCTTGACCATTTAGGCCGAATAATATACAATACTGTAGCAATTGTCGGAACAATGCTTATTGAACCAAGACAAGTTGGCTTAGATAGCTAAGTCCTATAACGAGATATTGTAAAGTGCCGACCTTATACATATTACAGGGTTCAGACAAAGGAAGGACCTTCAAATTCAATGAGTCCCCAACTTTTATCGGCCGTGACAGTCAAGATATACCCATTACCGATAATACGGTATCACGCCGACACGCAGAGCTAACCAAGAAAAATGACAGTTTTTGGGTGATCAGTGATCTCAATTCCGCAAACGGTACATATGTAAACGGGGTAAAACTAAGTTCGCCATTAGAGCTAAAACAGGGAGATCAAATTCGTTGTGGTGCCACCCTTATAGTCTATGGAGGGGTACGAGCCAGCGGGATACCCGGTCAACTGGAAGGACTACGCATCGATGAAAAAGGCAATATTGTCGAATCCTCCATCATGGCGACGGTACCATCCATGGATGATTCGGTCATCATAGCCGGACCGGAGACATCCGATGCAGTGGGTAATCTGCGGCTGATGTATGAATTGTCGACGGCCATCAATTCCATCTTCGATCGTCAGCAGCTCCTGGAACAAGTGATGAATATGATATTCGACAATTTGCCCGCGGACCGTGGATTCATACTTCTGCGTAACGACAGCGATGAAGATTTGAAACCGGTGGTCATGCGTTATCGCAGTAAAGAGCACTCGGGTGAAATTACTGTCAGCCATACCATAGTCGATCATGTTATAAAAAATAAAGAAGGAGTGATCTGTGCCAATGCCATGCGCGACAAACGCTTTGCCAAGGGCAAAAGTGTACAGGACTACGGCATTCGATCGGCCCTGTGTGTGCCCATAACTTTACGGGAATTGATTATGGGCGTCATTTACGTGGATACCACGGTAGCTACGCACACCTATGCCGCGGAGCAATTGCGACTGTTGACTGCGATAGGATTTCAGACGGGGTTGGCACTGGAACATGCAAGACTTTATCAGGCCGGTGTGCGTGCGGAGCGGTTGTCGGCAGCGGGAGAAACAGTAGCTTATCTGTCACACGGCATTAAAAATATTCTGCAGAGTCTGCAAAGCGCTGCTGACATGGTAGAGCTGGGTCTGAATAAACAGAAAATCGATATGGCTAAAAAGGGCTGGAGCATTCTTCAGCGCAACCTGACCAAGATCCATAATCTGGTACTTAATATGCTGGCTTTCAGCAAAGTACGTAAGCCCAATCTGGTTTTGACTCAATTGAATCAGATTGCAAGCGAAATCGTGGAAATGCTTTCCAGTCAGGCGGATGAAAAAGGAACGGCTTTGATTGCCGATCTGGATGATCAGTTACCCCCTATCGTGGTGGACGGGGACGGCATGCAGCAGGTGATTTTGAATCTGGTACTAAATGCCCTGGATGCAGTAAAACCGGAAAGCGGGGTGATAACCATCAAAACCAGTTTCGACAACCGTCTGCAGGAAGCTGTACTTTCGGTCAGTGATAACGGCATGGGAATCGAAGAAAGACAACTAAGTGGAATATTTCACGCCTTCCACTCCACCAAGGGGCACGCCGGGACGGGCCTGGGCCTGGCGGTGGTCAAAAAAATCATGGAGGAGCACCAAGGGCAAATCGATGTGGAAAGCAAAATAGGAGAAGGAACAACCTTTTCCCTGAGAATTCCGGCCGGGCACACAGTCACGGACAGCAGCACCACCGCGGCCCCAGAATCAAGACGCAAAGGCCCGCTACTTCATTAAAATCAATATCATTTTCTGCAGCTAAATAATGTCTTGATACTGACAACAGTTATATTTTTAAGTATTGCAAGAAGCAGAAAATATTAAAGGCCGTGAGATTTCAAGAAAATCTCACGGCCTTAACAATATCTAATCCTGCACAATGACTAATTTTTCAAAGTGCCGCGTCGGCGCAGGTAACCTACCATCCCTACACCAATGCTGCCCAAGAGGAAGGCACCCGGAGCCGGAAGTGCCGGAGCTTCTTCATCAATGTAGAAATTATCCATACCAAAGCAGTCAACTTCATTTGTTACCGTAAAAGAAAACCACTTAATATTGTCAAATTGAGAGCCCAAGAATATCTGAGGATCCGGGCCATCCCAGCCCCAATTATCTGAGGGTAATAACTGCGAGTAGGAAACAGTTGAGCCATCGATTGAGGCATTTATCCAAGTCTGCTCATTACCTGAGGCTGCTCCGCCACCCGTATCTGTATTAGAGGTAAGGATAAAGTAATTCAAATCAAACGAAGTGCCGTCCAATTTGGTCACTCTAATCTCGGTCATATCACCATAAACACCGGTGGACCAATGCCCGTGAATTACATCATTGCCGTTGCCCGTTTCATCCGGCCCATAATAATTTCCAATGACATAACTAAAAGGATTCCCGGCTGCACCGATGAAATCCAATTTGAATCCATCTTCCACATAGTAATCAACATTTTCATAAACATCCGAAGCATTGGTAACGTGTGTGGTCGCATCTAACAAAGTTGCCGTACCACCTGTAAAGTCAATAACGACTCCAAAGGATGCACTCGTTCCTAATGCCAGGGCCACCAAAGCCAAATTTACAAGAACCTTATTTTTCATCTTTTGAACCTCCATTTCGAAACTTAATTTACAAGAACAAAAAAACACTCTCTATATTTATCTCAGCATGGCGGGCTACAGCTGAGGGTAACAAAAATAGATTCGAGAAAAATCAAAGACAGTACTTGTCCGCTTCCCGCTGGAGCCAAGCACTATAAGCACCTCTGCAGGGAAAAAATCCACCACACAGGTAATAACAGGATTTTCTCCACGTTATAAACCTTTCTGCTCAACATACGTTAAGCATTGATTTTACAAGAAAAACGTATTAAAAATGATTTCCGGGGATAGGAATAAGAGATGGTCGAGTTTTCTCCCTTCCCAGTTATCACTTTATATTTTTTTATCGAAAATAAAAACCTGCAGATACAGATTCGCAGTTCTCTTGGTTAAAAAGAAGCTTACAGTTGAGATACCCGTTGGTTTTGAAGAGGCGATTGCATATGATTCCAGGGGCAAATACACTCAGCTTATCCGCTAACACTGTTAGAAACACTGAAAAGCTTTATTTCCCGGAAATGAAATCATACCGTTTTCTCTGCCTGCTTTGCTTCTCTCATCCTATGTTAAAGGCATTATACATCAAACAAAACCATAAATATACTTATTTTGGTGTGTTGTCAAGATAAATTTCCGGCAAAAACGACGCAATTTTCCATACTTCTTATAACCAACTACAAATGCAATATTTAACGTTTCTAAAAACCCATATATTCACTCAAGAAACAAGCTTCATTCACACATTTGACCAAAGTTTTCTGACTTTAAGCGGCGGGTCATAAGATCAAAAAGGGCTTTCTGTACCGGCTTATTTTCGAAAACCACCTCATACACAGCCCGGGTTATGGGCATTTCTACCTGGTACTTTTCACTAATTTCGATCAGGCTGCGACAGGTATTGACACCTTCGACTTCACCGGGGATTTCGGCCAAGGCGTCTGAGGCGCTTAGTCCCCGGGCCAGGGCCCGGCCGAAAGTACGGTTTCTGCCCTTGGGGCTAAAACAAGTCGTGATCAAATCACCCATACCGCTTAGACCGGCAAAGGTTTCCGGGCGAGCCCCAAGGGCCAAGCCCAGTCGGGTAATCTCCACCAAGCCTCTGGTCAATAGAGCAGCCTGGGCATTATAGCCGGCCTGAAGTCCTTCAATGATACCGGCGGCAATAGCTATCACATTTTTAGTCGCCCCGGCCAGTTCCACACCAACAACATCAGAGTTGGTATAGATGCGAAACCAGTTGGTACTGTAAATCTTCTGCACCATTTGGGCCAGGGTCGGATCCAGACTGGCAACGGTTGAAGTAGCCGGCAGCGAATGGGCCAACTCATCGGCAATATTCGGACCGGAAAGTACCGCTAAAGAACGTGAGGAAACAAGATCTGCTATGATCTGGGACGGACGCTTTAAGGACTTGTTCTCAATGCCCTTGGTAGCCGAGAGGATGGGTACATGGGCAGGCAAGTAAGGATTCAATCTGGTCCATGTCTGGCGGAGATAGACACAGGGTACGGCAGAAATGATGATGGCGGCCTTGTCAAAAATTGATTCATCATCGGAAGTCATTTCGATAGCGATGGGCAATTTGATACCGGGCAGAAACAAACTGTTTTCCCGCTTTTGGCTGATTTGCTCAATCTGTGGGCGGTTATATCCCCAAAGACTAACATTGTAGCCCTTATTCGCGAGGATGAGGGCGCTGACCGTACCCATGGCCCCGTCACCGACAACAGCTACTTTCTCAGGTGTATCCATACATTACCAAATTACAAGCGCAGTTATTTTCTCACAGTATGATTATTTCTTACAATTTGCCTTACAGGCACGGCGCTGGGCGAGCTCTTTCTTGGCCTTTTCCATAACTGAGGCAATCGAGACGGCGGCACCGTTTAATTTTTTGGACTCGTCCGCAGCCGTCATGAAGGCAAAAAGATTAATAGTTTCTTCAGGAGAAACGGGGATTGCACCAGTTTTGAAAAACAGAGCTACTTTATCCAGCATGTGGCCATAGCCGTCGAATCCCCCGGTCTGGGCGTTTCCTTTGGTACCGAAGACCAAGGCACCATAGTCATGCCTTCCTTTGCGGGTACCCCGGAAAGAGGCAATCCGTCCGTCTTCCCAAACGCCTACGGCGATATCAGCATCTTCGGCATGTTTGCGAGAAACACTAACACAGCCCGGGCCCATAATGGTAAAAAGTATCTCCACGCCGTGTATGCCATACCAATAGAAGTCCGGGTGATGTGGCTCGAGGCCACAAGGACTAAAGGCGTGGCAGCCGAGTACTTGGCCGACCTTATCATTATTTCTCATGCCGATAATACTGGGAGTAAACCTAAGCGATGAACTGGTCCAGCAGGGGATATTGTTCTGGCGGGCCAAGTCGAAGATTTCCAGGACGTCAGTAAGTGAACCACCCATGGGTTTGTCGATATAGACAGGTTTTTTTGCAGCGAAAACCGGTTTGACCTGCTCGAGATGAGGCCGTCCGTCCACGCTTTCCAAAAGAATACCATCCACCTTCTGGCAAAGCTCTTCTATGGAAGAGACGATTTCCAGGCCGTATTCGTCACGGAGTTTTTTGGTATATTCGGGTACCCGGTCAATCGAAGAAGGAATATCCGGTGAGCCACCGGGGTAACCGGCGACGACACGACAGCCGGTCTTATTCTCGGGATTGTTTAGGTATTTGGTAAAATTGACGGCATGAGAGGTGTCCAAGCCGATTATCCCCAGCCGAAACGGTTTTTCATCTGCCTGAGTACAAAATGAGAAAACAAGCAATAACCCAATTACCAAACACAGTTGAGATTTCAGTTTTTTCATTTACATTTCTCCTTTTCTTTTAAGCTTGCCTTATTGTAACCAATCTCTCAGATTTTTCTGCACAAAATCATCATCCGTCAAATGAGGATAGTCTTGAATAATTTTATCGATTCTGTCAGCCTGGCCGGGCGAAAGTTGCTCCTGAGGATCAAGGCTGCGAATCTCCTCAAGCAGATGCTGGCGTTTGAGCACATAGGCGATACCCGGAATACAGCCCTTAAAACCGTTTTCCGGATCGAAAATAGCACGGTTGGCCAAGGTCAACTGATGGGCCAGGGTAAGCAGGTCCGGGGGAACAGGCTGGGAATTGTCCAGAATCTGGTGGATACGTTCCAGATATTCCACCGCCCGGGTGGTCCAGCAGGCCCATTGGCCGAGCAGTCCTCCGGCAATCCGCAGCCGGATTTCACTGCCGTTGACATTAAATACATACTGAGTCACTAAATCGTTAATTATATTGTCATCGTTGCCGGTATAAAGGGCAATTTCTGAGGCCCGGCCGGAATGGGCCAGGGCATCCAGAACATCGAGGGTCTGATAGCGATTGAAGGGAGCAATTTTAACGGCCTTTACATTGGGGATTTCCATAAACCGAGCCCAAAATTCTTGAGGTAAAGTCATTCCACTTATTACCTCCTGGAGATAAAAACCAATAATAGGGATGACATCGGCTACGGCGCGAGTGTGGGCGATAAGATCATCAATAGATTTTCCCTTGAGGGCTTTGAGAGATAGAAGTCCTAAATGGTAACCGAGTTCACGGGCAAGGTGGGCTTCTTCCAGAGCCTGCCGGGTGGGGCCCACGATACCGGCGATCATTAGCGGTTCGTTTATGTTTTGAGATTGGGTAAACCGACGCGCCGTTTCCTGAGCCAACTCCAATACGGGACGATATAAACCCACTTTAGGGTCATGGATGGCAAACTGGGTTGAATGAACTCCCACAGCCAAACCACCGGCACCAGCGGCCAAATAATATCGGGTCAGGGCTCGTTGGTGAGTTTCGTCTATTTTTAGATCGGCAGTCAAAGCCAGGGGATGGGCGGGAATGACTGTGCCCCGTAGAAACTTCTCAGCAAGGTTAGGATTCAAACCAGAAAACTCCTGTTAAAATTTACCATTACGAACATCGTACTTAGTCGGTTTGTTAAGGGTACGCTTGCCGGCAGTGACCCAATTTACTATGTGCGAAATCATATCTTCCAGCGACATTTGGAGGGGGCCGAACTGGCGAAAACACTTGGCAGCGTCCGAAAGCAGAGCCGTGGGTGATTCCTGCCCAACGAATTTTGGTTCTTTGCTAAGTAATTTACCAATTTGTTCGGCGAGCCTGCGAACTGAAATGTTCCGGGGGCCGGTTACATTCAAAATATCCGGAGGAGACTTAGCCAAACTGATCGAACGGATAATATAATCGTTGGCGTCGCGCTGCCAAATTAGATTGACGGTGCCCATAGCAAGATCGATGGGCTCATCGTTTAATATCCTGGTGGTCAAATCTACGATAATTCCATAGCGTGGTTCATTAGCGTAATTTAGCCGAATAAGGGTCATAGGAGTATGGTTCGTCTTAGAAAAATATTGCAAGATCCGCTCGCGGCCCAGGCATGATTGGGCATATTCGCCGAGGGGGGCTGGAGGTGTTTCTTCATTGGGGCCGGAACTATTGATATCGGTAAAGGGATAGACGTTGCCGGTGGATAAGGCTACGATTTTCGCGTTCTTATAGTAACGGGCTACCAGACCGGGCAGGAAAACGTTTTGGGCCCAGGTAAGGGGTTGATTGCCGGAGGCGCCGAATTTCATGCCGGCCAGGTAATAAACATTTTCGAGTTGGGGAAGCTGGTGGTATTCAGTTTCGTTGAGCAGGTCGAGGGCAATCGTTTTAATATGAGCCTGCTCCAGAGACGATCGGGCGGCGGGATCACTGAACCGGGAGACAGCATAAATGGTTTTATCGGGGGCAGCCTTTTTGAGCATCAGGGCCAAGGTCGGCCCCATCTTGCCGCCGGCCCCCAGGACAATGATATCACCGTTTAACTCAGTGAGTGTTTCTTTAGTGGCGTCGGTCGGCTCGCTGAGTATATTTTCAAGCCCGCGCTCGTCCATATTTTCAATATCTAACATAAAGTGCTAACCTAAGCAGAACTGAAAAGGTCAACTCAACTTAAGTACCAAAAGAAACAAAACCCTTATAGCCATAAATAATACGACCAGGAAGCCAATGCCTCCTAAGATATTCAATAGTAGTTTGTTACGTCGATCACCCATGATGTCTTTGCGGTTGGCGAGCCAAAGTATGGTGGCGGCCATCAGGGGATTGCCGATTACAGTAAGGGCCTGGCCGAAGATCATAAGATTGACGGGTTTTCGGCCTTTTCGAAGGGCCAACATGGCAATAATCATACCGAGCAACATTACCACAACGGTAAAACTGCGCGACCAGGGAGAACTTAACTTGGCCGGTTTGCCGATGCCGTCGGCCAACATACTGCCGCCGATCATGGCGTTAATAAGGAAGGGATTCATGGCAACTGGTATCAGGCCGATACAAAAAACCAGGTAGGCTGATTGGCCGAGAAGGGGTTTGAGCGATTGGGCCAAGACACCAATGTTGCTGGCCTGTTGTCCGCGGATAACGGTAGCGGCGGTAATCATAATAATCATACTGACCATGGTTATGACACATACGCCGGCCATGGAGTCACCAATGCCTCTGCGATACTCCTTAATGGTCCAGCCCTTTTCCTGGACCAGATTGCCCTGGTAAAAGGCACCGGCTACGGAAAAGGTTGTGCCGATGAGAGAGGCAATCAGAATCATGGGGTCAGAAATTTGTCCGTCAATTTTTTGGGGCAAACTCAGAGTAATACCTTCGGGCAGGTGAGGGATAAATCCTTTAATTATGCCCGAGAGACTGGGGTGGGCCATTATCATGTTAAAGAGAAAGCATACCAGGATAAGACCCACCATAAACTTCATAACCCGCTCGATTACCTGGTAGATGCTTTTGGCGGAGAAAAGGAAAACGATAATAATACCATTGAAGACGGGCAGAACCCAGGGGACGATATTTCCAGGCAGTAAGGTGCCGGCCGCCAGGGCTACGGCCAAATTATTGGAGAATTGAAAAGCACTACAAATAAGGCAAAGATTAATACCGATTATAGCAGCGACAACCCGTCCAAGCCTCTGGGCCACCAGGGTGCAAGGAGTAGCGCCTCCCATTACGCCGACACGGGCGGCCATGGACATAAAGGTGCCCATAAGAATACCGTTAATAATCAACAGCCAGAGAAATTCATAGCCGTATTTTGCTCCGACATTGGAGCTGATGACAAGGCTGCCCGGTCCGAAGACCACGCAGGCGGTAATAAGGGCAGGACCAAGCGAACGCCACCAAGAAGGGCGCTTTGCAGAAGATGTCGAATTAGAAGAATCAGTCATAAGATACCTCCAAAAATGGGGAAACGGCTTTGTCGGTCAGGGTTCCAGGCAGAACCGCGGTAACCGGTTTAAACCTTTTCCGGAATAAAGAAGGGCTCACGATAATTAAGATTGAGCAGCATATTGCCCCAATCACTGAAATCACCTACAAATCTCTCTTTTTGAGAATCAACGGTCAGGCAAGGTCCCAAGGTAATGGGAGTTTGCTTAAGATCAATATCGTTGGCAAGGAGGTTTTCCAGCATCCTTTCGTAAGAATCGACAACCTCTTTATTTGCCTTGATGGCGTCCATTATCTCTTCTTGCTGGGCCAGTTTTCCTATCCGATAGGAAATATTACCCAGATGGCAGAGAGTCGTGGTTAAATGGCCCTCCAGAACATCCGCATTAAGATCGCTTACCTTGCGAGAACGAACAGCCTCGATAAAATTGGCCTTATGAGCCCCGCCACCGTCGCGATCGAATTGCTTTAACTTTTTACCATTATTATCATAAGCGAAGCCGCCGCAAAAATAGCCGCCTTCACATTGAATCACCGTCCCGATTCGGATACCGCGGTAAGCATCCATGGCCGACACCCCTGCCTTAACTGGTAAGCCACGTAGTTCAAAAATGATCGGAGCCGGTTGATAGTCCAACAGGATAAGATGAGTATTTGGAGTATGGCCATCATCAATATATCCAAACCGACCACCCAGCGATAACACGCGGGGCGGCAGTTTATTCTCCTGCAAGGCCCAGCGGCAGATATCAATAAAGTGTATCCCATTATTGCCGAACTCACCATCGCCGGTTGACCAGTCCCAGTGCCAATCATAATGCAGATTTTCCCGCATTAAGGGCTTTTTGTCAGATGGGCCGCACCAGAGGTCATAATCCACTGAGGGCGGAATCGGCTGAGGGCCTGTGACCTTGCCGATGCTGCCCCGACGCACAAAACAAATTCCCCTAATATATTTGATTTTGCCCAGGTTGCCCTGATTGATATACTCAAGAGCTTCCTTTAAGCCTTTATCCGAGCGGCGCTGAAGGCCCGACTGTACGATGCGTTTGTATTTGCGGGCGGCCTTTACCATCTGGCGGCCTTCCCAGATACTATGCGAAATAGGCTTTTCGACATAGACGTCTTTGCCCGCCTGACAGCCCCACACCGTTGCCAGGGCATGCCAATGATTGGGGGTGGCAATGACTACCGCATCGATATTTTTATCTTCGAGCAGCTTGCGAATATCGCTGTAGGTGTCAACTATCTCGTTGCGCTTACGGAATTCGTTTTCCTCGCGCTCGAGGACATTGGAGTCAGGATCACATAGGGCTACGACTCGCACACCGGGTAACTCCCGGAACCATTGTACGTGTCTTTTTCCCTGGTTACGCAGCCCCACTACCGCAACTCGGATATCATCATTCGCTCCGGGTACTTTAGCCCAACTCCACCGGGACAGGCCCAGAAACATTCCTGCAGTCATAGTACTTTTCATAAATGTGCGACGAGTAATATGGGTCATCATATACCGTTACCTTCCGTTACAGCAAAATATACCAAGTAAATCATCTGTAATCATCAGTTACAGAACAGATGGTTATCCATATATCCAGAATGCTCCGGACAATGTATCTCAATCGTTATTTTGCTATAATATCGCCAAGTCCCCCACTGTGCAAATGATTTCCTTATCCCCCTGACGTCCATATATCCCTATCCTAACTCCATTTAAAGACATATAATCCGGACCTAAACAGTTTATACTATTGCCAACCAAATCAAAAAATGATATGTATATTATTATGATTTAGCTCAATAAGATTTTATACTAATCGTTATTTACAGGAGATTGTCATGCAAAGCAAACGAGCAAACAACAAAGGCAGGATTATTAAAATCACTCTTATTACCGCGGCAGTATTTTGCCTGTTAGTACCGTTTAATTCCAGCAAGGCGGATCAAAAAGCGCACAAAAAAGTGATAACACAATTGGTAGTCGATGAGAAATGCCCCGAAGTGTGCAAGCGAGTGAGTGAGGGCGATAAAAAATGTGCTTTAAACACCCCCCCAAAAGGTTTTGTGGCCTTGTTTAACGGGAAAGACCTGAGCGGCTGGAAAGGTTTGTTGGCCCGGCCCAATGACAATCCGATTGTACGGAGCAAATTGTCGCCTGAGAAGCTTAAAGAAGCCCAGGGGAAAGCCGATGAGCTTATGAAAAGCCACTGGAAGGTCAACAAGGGGATATTGGAATTTGACGGTAAGGGTTTCAGCCTTTCTACCATGAGAGATTATCAGGATTTTGAATTGCTGGTGGATTGGAAGCTTCTTACCCCAAAGGGCGATAGCGGGATATATCTTAGAGGTGCACCCCAGGTTCAGATATGGGATCCCGCTCAACATAAGATAGGATCGGGAGGTTTGTTTAACAACAAAAAGAATCCCAGTAAGCCTTTGGTAACGGCTGATAACCCAATCGGCCAGTGGAACACGTTTCGTATCCGGATGATCGGTGAGAAGGTTACGGTTTATCTCAATGATGTGCTGGTGGTGGACAATGTGATTCTGGAGAATTACTGGGATAGAAGCCAACCGATATTTTCCACCGGTCCGATTGAATTACAGTGTCATGGTGATCCGATCTGTTTTCGCAATATTTTCATCCGCGAGATTAAACACAAGAGCGGTTGGCGAAAGCTGTTTAACGGCAAAGACCTTACCGGCTGGACAGGCGATACTAAAGGTTATGTAGTCGAAGACGGGGCGATGATGTGTAAACCGGGCGGTAATCTACTTACGGTGGATGAATTTGGTAATTTCATTTTCCAGTTTGAATTCAAGCTTACGCCCGGCGCCAACAATGGTCTGGGAATTCGAGCACCGCTGGAGGGCAGGCCTTCTTATCAAGGTATGGAAATACAAATCCTGGACGATACGGCGGATAAATATAAAGATTTTCTCAAGCCTTATCAATTTCACGGGTCAATTTACGGCGTGGTTCCCTCTAGGCAAGGTTGTCTTAAGCCGGTGGGCCAGTGGAACCAAGAGGAAGTGATTGCTGACGGAGCGAATATTGTCGTTATTCTTAACGGCCATACCATTGTCGATGCGGACATTATCAAAGCCAGCGAAGGCGGGACCATGGATGGACGAGACCACCCCGGGCTCTCACGCAGCAAAGGACATATCGGCTTTCTCGGTCACGGTGATCAGGTGTACTTCCGCAATATACGAATTGAGGAACTGGAAGATGGCAAGACGGCATGTTGCACAAAATAAATCTAAAGGCAACCTCTAGAAATCCGAAATTCGAAGATTGAAACTGCGATTAAAAGAAACCGCATGGGCTTGGTTCGACAAGCTCACCACAGACGGAGCCCATCCTACCGGGGATTTTTAGAGGTAGCCTAAAAGCAGAGCTCTGATTATTTGCAGCAGCGGGTTTTGGCAAAAGGCAGGCGGTCCGGAACTACACTGACCTCGGTAGTGAACTTATAGGGAAACTCCGCGGGAGAATTAAACGTCAACTCAACGAAAAACGCCGTCCAGCCTTTTTCAGGTTTAGGTGCCGGGGCTATATATACGCCATCCCCCTGCTCAGTAAGTACGGAACTCTTCCAGGCGGAGCCGATGGTCTGCAAGCGGAAATCACGAGCATTGGGGTTGTTCGCCTGCCAGAGAGTAACCTTGCGGGGAGTTTGTTGGGTGTGCACTTCAAGGGAACCGTCGTCTTTTTTCACCCAGGAAAACTGCGGCCGGGGAGAGTCAGAGATAATTAAGCGGTAGAAAGCCAGCATGTCGTAAGGGGCATCCGAATTTTTCTGAGAATGGTCCGTATTGGGCAGATAGCAAAGATATTTTTCACCCGGCAGATCCTTAAAATAAAATTGCGAGGAATCGGGTAGAAAAAACTGATCACCCGACCCGTTAAGCAAATACTTAGGCATGGTATAACGATCGCGATACTCATATGGATCCACGATTTTTATCAGAGCCTGTCCCTGAGGTGTATCCAACCGCTCAAAAACATGCATGTCCACATACTCTTTAATAGCCTGGGAATAGCAACCGTAGGCACCGTAATGATGTTTCATCTGCACATCCAGGTTAAGCACGTCGATAACCACCGGCATAATAGCGGCCACTCTTTTATCCACAGCCGCCGTAAGCCAGGTGGTCCAGCCCCGCTTGGAACCCCCTGTTACAACAAACTTGTTTATCTTCACCTTGTCCGGAAAAACTTTCGCATGATGTGCCTGGACGGTATCCATAGCGCGCACCGCACTTTTAACCATCGGCAATAATAAAGGCCAGGTCGAATCTCCGGTTTTCATATACTTATCAAAAGTATAGGCAATAATATCGTCCTCAAGTCGGGGATGACCGCCGTCCGGAAAAACCAGGGGTTGATTGGGCACCATTCTTAAATTCGCCACAATCGTTTTGGTGGAAAGGGCAAATTTTTCCAATATTTTATTGACCTTACCCGGAGCCGAGCGACCATTGCGCCCTCCACTAATACATAGAAGTCCGGTAGCGCAGGAAAGTTCGTCCGGTTCGATAATCGTAAGCCAATGATGCCATACGGTCCGATCCACCTCGTTCGGTTTCCGCCAGGTCTGAGAGACCATATCTATTACATATGCTGTATATCCCTTACCAGCAATGGTATTTACCACCTCGTAACGATAGCTCGGATCAGGTTTGTTGACATAATCATCCAGCGGAGTACCAAACACCGAGGGTGTTATAATCCCTACCAGCACCAGCAACACAATCAAGTACCTGCGCATGTTCATTTTTAATTCCTTTACAATTCGAATAATGAGAATTTATTATTTTTCAAGGCTTCCATATTACGCTCTATTTCAAATATTTGGACAATTCAATACCATTTCGGGAGAGTTCTTCAGCTATAATCTTTGCCAAAACCTGCGCTCCTTTTTTATTGAAATGAGTGTGATCACCTTTGGGCTGGAGTTTACTGACTTTGGCATCTCCCAAGCGCTCGAACAATTCTATACTCCGACTATGCAGATCGATCACCGGGACATTTTGCTCTTGGCCTATCTGCCTGACGGCCTGAGCGTAGGGAGTCAATATAGATTTGATCTTACCATGCTCATCATAGCGTCTTCTGGTCATGGGGGTAACAAGGATCGGTTTGGCTTTGATCTTGCGCGTCTCATCGATATATTTTTTAATATACTTTTGGAAGCTGGTTTTAGGATCTGTTTCCCGTTCGGGGCCCTTACCGGGACAATCATTGTGTCCGAACTGAATAATTACATAGTCAGGCCCCGTCGCCAGGGCTTTACTAAGCCAGCCTTCATTTATGTAGCTTTTCGAACTACGCCCACCACGGGCAAAATTTGTAATCTTGACATTTTTGCGGAAAATCCCGCCTAGCGCCCCGCCCCAACCTGCTTGGTCCGTTACGGTCGAGTCGCCCACCAGTACCACCCGTATTTCTTTTTGCCCCCCTACCGGCGGGTATATTGACCTACAAGCAGTTAATCCCAATGATAATACCGATAAACAAATCAGCAAGCACGTGTATTTGCATATTTTAGTCATAAGTAACACCTTACTTCGACTCACTTCGGGAAGTATTCTCTTACCCCATCAGGCATAATTATTATATATATTAACTTAACCGTTGTCCAAAACAAATTGATGCGGTTTTATTGACTTGATGTTCTTTATAAATATAATTGCAAAGTATAGGAAATATGGTCTGTCGGCCAAGCAGGCATAAACACCGTAAAATAATCTCTTTAAGGCGAAGCAATAATGCACAGCGAAAAATTAATACAAACCGTTGCACGGATTACTCGTGATCTGTGGGATAAGGGCTGGATTGAAGCCAACGGCGGTAATTGCAGTATCAGGCTTAATAAAGAAGAAAAGGCAGGATTTAAGTCAACCCTTCCGGATATACCTATTTCATTAGCCCGGGCTTATCCAGAATTAGCCGGTGAAGTATTGCTGATTACCGGGTCAGGTAAGTTCCTGAGAAACATCGAGCTAAATCCTCTGGAAAATATCGGTTTCATAAAGATCAATGAAAGCGGCAACGCTTACAGTATCGCCCACGGCTTTACCGACGGTGGACAGCCGACATCAGAACTACCAACCCACCTGAGCAGCCATGCGCTAATAAAAGAATCCGGCAATCATGTAGTATTACACTGCCACGCTACCAATCTGGTAACACTGACCTGTGTCAAAGAGCTAACAACACCAATACTCAGTAAAATGATCTGGCAGTTGCAGTCGGAAAGTGTATTGGTATTCCCACAAGGAATCGAGTTCATACCCTGGCAGATATCGAGCACTCTGGAAATCGGCGAAAAAACCGCGCAGGCGCTAAAAAAACGAACGTTGGCTTTATGGCAATATCACGGAGTTTTCGCAACGGGAAAAGATTCGGATGAGGCCCTGGGCAGAATCCATGTTGCAGAGAAGGCCGCCGAGATATACCTTAAAGCCAAATCGGCTGGAGGAATACATTCGGTCCTAAGTGATCAACAGCTTGTAGCCATGGCCGATTATTTCAATTTAGATTATGACCGTGCCATAATGGATACAAAGACCGATCTTAAATAGACTATCAAGGCAGTTGTGCTGAAAGAAAACTAATTTTGTCCAGGAGAATAAAATGCATATACCAAATACCTCCCGGCGAGAGTTTCTAAAAACTTTGGGACTAGGTACGGCCAGCTTAGCTATGCCGGGCTGCTTATCTAATGCTATGAATTCAGAGAAAAGGCCTCCCAACTTTGTTGTTATCTTCGCAGACGACCTGGGATATGGTGATCTGGGGTGTTACGGCCATCCAACTGTGCGGACGGTCAACCTGGACAGGATGGCCGGGGAGGGGGCAAAACTTACCCAGTTTTATGTGGCGGCCTGCGTGTGCACCCCCAGCCGGGCAGGTATTATGACAGGCCGTTTGCCTATTCGAAACGGGATGTGTCACACAAAATATCGGGTGCTGTTCCCTGATTCAGGCGGGGGACTGCCCCAAAGTGAAATCACCATTGCTAAAGCTCTGAAAAGCAAAAACTACGCTACGGCGTGTATAGGCAAATGGCACCTGGGGCACCTGCCGCAGTTTTTACCGATGCGGCATGGCTTTGATTACTATTACGGTATTCCCTACAGTAATGATATGCGTCCGTCACCTCTGATGGAAAACGAGACCACCATAGAGGAGCCTGCAGAGCAAACAACTCTGACTAAACGCTATACTAAAAAGGCTCTGCGCTTTATCGAACAAAATAAAAACAAACCTTTCTTTTTATATTTTGCCCATAATTTTCCTCATACACCGCTGTTTGCCTCAGGTAAATTCAAGGATACAAGCCTGCGCGGTCTTTATGGCGATGTTGTGGAGGAACTCGACTGGAGCGTGGGTAAAGTTATGGATGCCCTGAAAAAATACGGTCTGGCGAAGAATACCCTGGTTCTTTTCACGAGCGATAACGGTCCGTGGTTGATTAAAGATCTCGACGGCGGGTCGGCCGGTCTGCTAAGGGGTGGTAAGGGCAGTACGTGGGAAGGTGGTATGCGTGAGCCGGCTTTGGCGTGGTGGCCGGGGAAAATCAAACCCGGTTCGTTTATAACTGATATAACCTCGACGCTCGATTTCTTCAGCACGTGTTGTGCGCTGGCCGGGGTGAAGCCGCCCAAAGATCGTATTCTCGACAGTTATGATATAAGCCCCTTACTTTTGGGCAGCGGTACCGGCCCGCGGAAAGAGATGTTCTTTTACCGCGGTTCTGAACTCTATGCGGTCCGACAAGGTCCATGGAAGATGCACATGGTGACCCAGGCCGGTTACAGGGATAAGCCGCACATACAAGATCCGCCCCTACTATTTAATCTGGAACATGATCCGTCGGAAAAATTTGATGTAGCCAAAGATCATCCCGAGGTTATAGCGAAGCTTAAAAAACTAGCCGAGCAACATCGCGCGACAGTTAAACCGGTACCATCGCAGTTGGAGATCCGTTTACCTAAATAACAACCCCCATAAAACATGCCTAAGCTTGTTTATGCAGAGCATAAACTGCGCTTAAGGCATGCCACTCGACGGTGGATATAAAATAGAGGTAATTAGAACCAGGGGCCGGCCGTTGCGCGGCGGACACGGATCTCATCGACGACCGCGTTACCTGTGTGGGTTACCAGATAGAGTACCAAATCGGCGATATCCTGCGGATCAATCAATTCATCTTTGTTTATATCAGGCCTGACGCGGCTGACCATTTCGGTATCTACGCCGCCCGGACAAATGACGTGCACCCTGATTCCATCATTCTTTAACTCTTCGGCCAGGGAAATCGACATTCCGCGGAGGGCGTGTTTGCTGGCGGTGTAGGCACTTTGCAGGGGATAACCCTTCACACCCACCACCGAAGATATATTAACTATAGTCCCCTGCTTAGACTGCCGGAGCAGGTCAAGCGCTTCCCGGCATAAAATAAACGGGCCCCGGGCATTGACGGCCAGTATGCGGTCCCAGTCGCTGGTAGTAGTTTCCTGGAGGGAGCCGGAAAAGGTAATGCCGGCGTTATTAATCAATATGTCCAGCCGACCAAACTGCTGCTTAACTCTATCGATCAGGGTCCGAATGGATAGTTCCTGAGATAACTCAAGTTCCATCCAGCAGGCACCGGGTTGATGTTTCCCGACGGCCTGAGTCGCATCTTGCAGTTTTTCTTTATCCCGTCCGGTGAGAATCACCCGGGCCCCTTCTGTAGCCAGGGCGAGAGAAATACATCTGCCGATACCGCGACTTGCTCCTGTGACCAGGGCTACTTTCGAATCTAAACGTTTTGCCATAAGTGGTTAATTTTCCTTGGGGGTATTAAGCAAGTGCATAACCTTGAGCCAATCGACACAGAGCTCGGGCCAGTGACTGACGGGTCCATGTTTATCGGGAATACCAAGTCCAACGCCATGAGGTCCCTTATAAAAAAGGTGCATCTCGGCGGGAACTTTGGCCTGACGCAGGGCAAGATAGAAATAAATACTGTTTTCCACCGGGACCCCTTTGTCCTGGTAGGTATGAACTAAAAAGGTCGGAGGAGTTTCGGGAGTGACCTGCAGTTCACTGGAGAGATACTCGGCAAGTTTGGGGTCATAGTTTTTGCCGAGCAGGTTCATCCGTGAGCCGCGGTGGGTACACTCTTTGGTCATGGAAATTACCGGATAGAGAAGTATGCCGAAGTCGGGACGAGAGCTAACACGGTCAACCGGATCGGGGGCATTGGGATTGCCTTTGTCGAAATGGGTCAGGGTGGTAGAGGCCAGATGGCCACCGGCGGAGAAGCCGATGATGCCAATACGTGCGGGGTCAATGCGAAATTCAGCCGCCCGTGAGCGGACCATTCTAAGGGCACGCTGGGCATCGGTTAAGGGAATAGGATGGCCGTAGCCGGCGCCACTGTTGCGGTGGCGATACTTGACGATGAAACCGGCTAAGCCAAAGGAATTAAGCCATTGAGCAATTTGATGGCCTTCATGGTCAATAGCAAGCATGCCATAGCCGCCACCGGGACAAATCACCACAGCAGTGGTCGGGGCTTTTGCCTCAGGAGGAAGATATATAATCAGGGACGGTTTGTCACCATCACTGTTACCCTTTGCCCCGGGAGCGCCCTGGGGCCAAAGCAGTTCTGTCTGAGGTGTCTGAGCGCAAAGGACCTGTAACTGAAAGAATATACATGCCGCTAATATCCAGCATATACTTTTAGATAATCTTTTGTGCATAACATTCATTCCCATGTAAATCTTAAATCTAGATTTTGCATTACTTAGGGTTTAGAATTTTTCAGGATAAAGGGCTTAAATATTCCATAACTAAGCGTGCTGTACTTTGCTCCCGGAGGAGGTCCGGTTTCGGGTGCCTTATGAAACATATTCGGCCAGGCGGCACCTTGCACGGGACCGGTATGGTGGGGTCCAAGCGTATTTCTGAGAGAGCCGATGACAATAACTTCAACCAGGTTTTGGCCCGGCTTGATCAGATCGGTCACTTCCAACTGCCAGGGTTGATAAGCTATGTTGCCGGCATCACGGCCGTTGACTTTAACATGGGCCACGCTGCCGTACCAGGAAGGCAGAGAAACAAAATAAGAGCCCGCCGGCTGATCTACCACAAAGGTTTGGGCATAGGAAACACCCGCCGAGTAAAAAGGCATGCCCTGCTGGTTCCAACCCTGTTTTGCATTCATTACCTGGTCGGGTTGAATAACAAAACCGGATTCGTCTGCCCTAAGGGTAAAATCACCCAAAATATAGGCTGACTCCAGTTCGTGATAGATGGTAAAGGGGGAGGCCTTTATGGTAACGGCATTTTCACCTACCTGGGCGAGAGCAGAAATATCAATCTTACCAAAAGACTTATCAAGCCACCACTGACCTTCAACCGCCGTGACGGGTTTTCCGTTACAGGTAATTTTATATAAGTCCGGCCGTTCGATAACCACATAGAGGGTGGATGGAACGTTGTCCTTAATTTTAAACCGATAAGTGGCCTCGAAGCCACTTTCAGGCGGGAAGGTTTTGCTAATCAGTTCGTCCTTAAACTGAACGGCGCTATCCCAGGGATTACGTTTCATGCCGTTTTGCACAAAAGCGAACTGGCCAGCCTGATAGAAATAGATGTTCTTTTTGGTCTGGCCACCAGCGGTAATGTCCACATAATCCAAAGTCAGGACATTGGGCTGTAAACGGCTCGCCCAGATCTTTACATCAGGTGCTATAGTTGTCGTAGTCTCAGTTGCAGGGGTCGCGGACTCGAGGGGTTCTTTGGATAAAAACAGCAGCAGGCTGCCGCAGGGGGGTAGTTCAAATTGGGCTTGTACACCATTATCATTGGCGGTGAAAGCATAGGGAGTAATCTCAGCGGTTTGTATGTGCCACTTTTCTATGCCGTGGGCCGCCGTCGAAGAAATTTTACCGGCGGAGGGATTATCGATACTGGTATTGACCAGGAATAAAAATTCGCCATCTTTCAGTTGGCGGCGATGATGGAAAAGGATTCCCTTATCATCCTGAGCGCGTTGGATAGTAAAAGTTTTGTCAGCTACCTCTTGTAAAGCAGGAATCAGTTCCGCCGAAGCAAGTTTTTTCCAGTTGGAGTTGGTCGCGGCCTGTGTGCCCCGCGGGGAGGGTTTGCCTTCTATCAGAGACGGAGGTTCTCCCATACACAAAACGCTGCCCCCCTCTTTGAGGTAAGTTTCGAGCAGAGCCATGGTCTTGGCGTTGAGATTCTCGGTGAGCGGGGGCAGGACAACGACATCATATTGCCGCTGGCCCACGGTAAACCTGGCATCCTTTACAGAGCCGTGATGAGCGATGATATTCTCGCAGCCAATATCATATTCAAGCTGAGCCTGATCAAGATCGTTTACGGTTTGCTGGAATTGGTTGCCAATTTCATCGAGTCTTTCCACCTGGGATTTACCTTGCTGATACATCCAGGCCGTGGTGGTGGGCTCAAGAACCAGAATATGGTTGATTTGCTCGCCCTGGGAAAGTACCAGGGACAGGCGGGTGAAATATTCCGCCATAATATGATAATACGGCCACCAGGGGGTATGATAGGAGAATGACTGGGGATGGTCGCGTTTGCGGGCTCCGCGGATGGTGATATAGGAGAGATGTTCATCGAGCGTGTTGACACCGAGCACGTAGAGCCAATCGCCGATCCGTTTCATGTCTTCCAGACGCAGATCCCAGCCGCCGGCACCGTAGGCCTCGCAGAGAGTGCGGGGACGGCCGAGCTGGTTGGCAACGCTGGATAGCTCCCGAACGGCCCGGACATTACCGAACTGGGCATGGACATCCTCGGCATACTTGTTCATGAGGCAATCAATGGCCGGGCGCTGGTGCCAGGCATACATGGCCATATTATCAGTAACACCAATGCAGCGGGGCCATTCGTGCTCCCAGTAATGACCGGTAAACTCAAGGTTGTTTTGCTCACAGTATTCAGAATAGGGCCGGGCCCAGCGATTGATGAAAAGTTCGAGCAGTAACTGAAAATAGTTATGGCGAACTTTTTTCCAATCACCTATCGGCTGAACCAGCGAGGGCAAATTATCCAGTAACGAATAGCCCCATCTTCTTTGAAAGGCCTGGGGCAAGTCTTCGGTCCAGGGCAAACCACCGGCGGGCCGGACATTGGGTTCGTCTGTAAAGGAACCGCCAATGCGTTTGCCAAACTGTTTGCCAAAATGTTCACGGTAGGCATCCAGAGTTATTTTCAGGAATTTTATGGTCGTGGGTGGATAGAGCAGATCGACATAAGTTTTGCCGCCAAACCAGGGTGAGGTGGGTGCCCTTTGAATCGAGGCAACCAGATAACGGGCGGCCGGAAGTTTTTCTTCGGAGCGGGCCTGCTTGGTAACATCCTTACAGCCTTCTTCGTCCCAGAGAAAGACACGTATTACCTTATCATCAGGTTTGCCGGGTTGTTTTACCTCCTTGATATGCAAGCCGCGACCTCTTGTGGCCGGGATGGCATCGGGTACTAAACCACCGGCGAAACCCGAAGGATAGGAGTTTTCATCATAGATCCAGATATTCATGTCGAGCCGTTCGGCTTCATCCAGAGCCACCTGCCACAGACGGAACCACTCCTTGGATAAATAAGGGGTCATCAGACCGGGCCGGGGATGAACGAAGGCCTGTTTGACCTTCTGCTGGGCCAAATCCTGCATAGTGGAAGTAATCTCTTCGTCGGTGAGCATATCATTCCAGACCCAGAGGGGACTACTACTGTATTGACAAGGGGGATCGGCAAACTGCTCTCGGGCACTTTTGGAACTAACGGCGCGGGCGGGGGCAGCCCATATTAAAAACAAACAAGACAAAATTATTCCGACAGATATTCTATAGCTGGATTTAAACATGATACTCCTTTCGTCATAAATGCGATTTTTAAAAGTTATGATATTATATGTAAGGGTAAAAGGGGTGTCAAACCCAATACTATCTACGTAATTCCAGTAATCAGAGAGAATTAGATAGATCAGAACTACATGAAATTTGCTTGACGGTAAGCGTTGTTAATGATAAAGATAACATCTCAATCATGTGGCACAGGATTTAGGATAATCAAGACAAAGAAAGCGAGATGAAGATGAAGAAAGATCAGATCGAACAGGCATATCAGTTGGCAAAAGAGCAGTATGCTCAGATCGGGGTGGATACGGACAAAGTTCTGAAGAAATTAGCGCAGATTCCAATCTCTCTGCACTGCTGGCAGGGAGACGATGTAGGGGGTTTCGAGACGGTGGGGGCTGAGCTTTCCGGAGGCGGTATTCAGGCGACGGGTAATTATCCCGGCAAGGCCCGGACCATCGATGAGCTGCGGGGTGATTTCGAAATGGCCCTGAGCACAATCCCCGGCAAACACCGTTTCAATCTGCATGCCTGTTACCTTGATCACGGCGGCAAATCCGTCGATCGTAATGAAATAACCGTCGCACACTTCCAGAGCTGGATTGACTGGGCCAAGGCAAACGGCCTGGGCATGGATTTTAATCCGACTTATTTCTCTCATGCCAAGGCCAATGACGGTTTTACCCTCAGTCATCCGGACAAAGGCATTCGGGACTTCTGGATCGAACATGGTATTGCCTGTCGAAAAATTGCAGCCGAGATAGGAAAACAACTCGGCAGCACCACGGTTACCAATTACTGGATTCCCGATGGTTACAAAGATATTCCGGTGGACCGCTGGGGACCGCGGCAGCGCCTGACTGATTCGCTGGACAAGATATTTGCTGAAAAGCTTGACCCCACCTGCAACCTCGACGCGGTAGAGTCCAAACTGTTCGGTATCGGGGCGGAAAGTTATACCGTGGGCTCGCACGAGTTTTACCTGGGGTATGCAGTCTCGCGTCAGAAATTGTTGTGTCTGGACGCCGGACACTTTCATCCGACGGAAGTTATTTCGGACAAAATATCTTCCGTGATGATGTTTGTCCCGGAACTGCTGTTGCACGTGAGCCGGCCGGTGCGCTGGGACAGCGATCACGTTGTCATCCTGAACGACGAGCTAATCGCCATCGCCCAGGAATTAATCCGCAGCGGCAAACTCGATAAGGTTCATATCGGGTTGGACTTTTTCGATGCCAGTATTAATCGTATCGCAGCCTGGGTGATCGGTACTCGCTGCATGATCAAAGCTTTACTGATCGCCCTTTTGGAACCGACTGACCAACTCAAAGAAATCGAACTGAAACTGGATTACACCCAGAGACTTGTCTGGCAGGAAGAGCTCAAAACCCTGCCCTTTGCAGCCGTGTGGGATTATTACTGTCTGAAGAATGATGTCCCGGTGGGCAAAGCCTGGTTCGATGAGGTCCGACAATACGAACAAAAGGTTCTTTCCAAACGTTGACATAACAAATATCAGTCGCAGCGATAAATTAAGCCGTGCTTTATCGTAAAAGGGAGGTTATAGTGTTTCTCTATATCTGTTGACGGCGCTAACTTTCGCAGTTTTATATTACGCTTATCTGTGTTATCAAGGTTAAATTGTCCTCTAAATAAAGGAGAACCGGATGGATGCTAATTTAGCTGTGCAAACTAATCCGACGATTGGAATATTAATCTTCACGCTGGGCGGACTGTCAGGAGCGGTATTTTATATGCCCCTGAGAAAGGTCAAGAATTGGGCCTGGGAAAGCTATTGGATGATTTATGCGGTGGTGGGGCTGCTGATAGTTCCGTGGGTGCTGGCGTTTACAACTTCGCCTAACGTGTTATCCGTTATTAAAGAGGCACCAAGAAAAGATCTTATAGAATGTTTCTTATGCGGGGCGGCCTGGGGCTTTGGAGGTCTGACCTGGGGGCTGATGATTCGTTTTCTGGGGGTTGGTCTGGGATTGGCCATCGGCTGTGGGTTAGTAGCCTCGGTAGGGACCTTGGGATCAGAAGCCATAAAGGGCAATTTCGGCCACCTTTTTGAGCCCGGCGCGGGTATTACATCTTTCATCGGTATCATCATTGCTTTGGTTGGAATTATCTTTGTGGGCATGGCGGGGATGTCCAAGGAGGGGGAACTCTCTGAAGAAGAAAAGAAAAAAACCGTTGCCGAATTTAATTTCAAACTGGGAATTATCGTAGCCATTTTTTCCGGAGTTATGAGCGGTGCGATGGGGATCGGTCTGCAGCGGGGCGCTAATATAGAATCTTTGGCTCAGACCATCCAACCGGTAACCTCCAGTGCCTGGCGTGGTATGCCGGTTTTGGTGGTGGTGCTGCTGGGTGGTCTGGCGGTTAACGTGCTATGGTGCCTGTTTTTGAATATCAAGAACAAGACAACCGGTGACTATATTAAAAAGGACGCTCCTTTGGCGGCTAATCTACTCCTGGCAGGGCTGGCCGGTGCTATCTGGTGCTCACAGTTCATCTGCTTTAAGACGGGCGAACCTCAGATGGGCAATATATCTTATGTAGGCTGGCAGGTTCTAATGGCCAGCATGATTGTATTTAGTACCCTGTTGGGTATATTGCTGGGAGAGTGGAACGGTACCAGTAAACGCACGCGTTCGCTGCTGGCAGTGGGTCTGGTGTTATTGGCCGTCTCTACTGTGGTCGCGGGTTACAGCGGGTCTCTGGGCTAGAACTGTTTACCGGGCAGCGTCTGAATTTAGGTAAAGGAGCAATTCCTAAGCTTATAGAACGTTTTATTGTGGACAAATCCGACGAACCAGAACTTGAATCAGTGGGCGAGGATACTTCCTGCCAGAGCGAGGAGTATGAAAGGCAGGCCGTGCCTCAAAAGGCGCTGCTGGGTTTCAAGAGCTTTATCGGCATGTATGCGGGGGAGCACTGCGCCGGGACGGAGCTGATGATCGGTCCGTTGTTTGTAGCGGCCGGCGTGAGCGCCTTCGATGTAGTCGTGGGGCTATTGGTAGGCAACGCCCTGGCGGTTTTGAGCTGGATGTTTCTATGTGCTCCCATCGCCACCCGGGCCCGGTTGACCATGTATTATCAACTGGAACAAATATGCGGTCGCCGTCTGGTTACACTCTACAATCTGGCCAACGGTGCCATGTTCTGTTTATTGGCTGCGGCCCATATCACTGTTTCGGCGACGGCATTTGGGGTCAGTTTCAAATCGATAATGCCCAACCTGAACGATGTCTATTCCACCAATATAGGTTGGGTGTTGATTGTGATAGCAGTAGGATTGCTTATTTCCCTGGTAGCGGCCTATGGTTACAGGATAGTCGCCCGCTTTGCCAATATAGCTTCCCCCTGGATGGTTCTGGTTTTTTTGACCTTTGGGATTATATCCTTACGACAGTTTATGACAGCATCAGGTACTGAGGTCCATTCCATCTCAGACCTTTGGACTCTGGCCCAGACTGATATCTGGAGAGGCGGAGAGGCCTTTCCGGGACAGACGAAATTCACCTTCTGGCATGTAACTTTTTTTGCCTGGTTCTGCAATATGGCGGTACATATCGGCATGTCGGACCTTTCCATATTCCGCTTTGCCAAGAAATCGTGGTACGGAATTGCTTCGGGGACTGGAATGTATATCGGTCATTTTATGGCCTGGCTGGCCGCTTCGATGCTGTTTGCCTTTCAACTGCATGAATCTCATCCGGACAAATATATGGTCGATTTATTAACAGCCAACATCCAGGGAAAATATACCCGGGAATATCTCCAGAAAGCATCGTTAACACCGGAATTGATCCGGGAAGCCATGGAGATAGAAGATAATTTATACGCTCAAGGAAAAATTCCTGAGAAAAAAATCAGCACCCCTACCCCCCTGCCCGGACCTTTAGCGTATGGTGCATGTGGTTTGGCCGGGTTGCTTTGTGTAGTGGTTGCCGGCTGGACCACCGCCAATCCCACTATCTATCGAGCCGGTCTGGCGTTCCAGGCATTGGTCCCAAAATCATCCCGATTCCGGGTAACATTGGTAACAGGAGGTCTGGCCACGATAATTGCCGCCATCTTTCCCGTAATTGCGATGAGACTATTGAATTTTGTGGCCCTATACGGTCTTCTATTGATGCCTATGGGAGCGGTGATTTTTATAGACTTTTATCTACTAAAAAAATTCGGACTGCAAAGTAACTATGCCCGTCTGAGCGGCAAGCACTTCAACTGGGCGGCGGGTTTGACCTGGTTTATTACCTTAGGTATATGTTTTGGGCTGGTCAAATACGGCGGCATCCAGATATTCTTCGTCAGCCTGCCGGGTTGGTTTGTGGCGGCCATTTTATATATTGTGCTAAGTAAAATATATCAGAAAAAATCCATTCTGAGACAACAACTTAAAGCCGATGGAAATGAAATTAGCTGTTAAAATTATAGCGCTATTATCCTTAGTGCTCCTGGTTGTGCCCTCATTTTTATTTTTGGGCGGCAAGATGGAATTGGCTACCGTTAAGGGAATCATGGCGGCAGTGAGTGTTGTTTGGTTTGTATCAGCAGGGTTGTGGATGTGGAAAGAAAAACAATCATAACAATTGCGTTGATTGGCTTGTTAGCAGGTGTTACTTTTGATGCCGCATCAGCCCAGAAAAAAAACAAACTAAAGCAGATATAGCAACTAATCTTCCTCCTGTCCGGACGGTGACCTGTGGGCCGAAGTTTCACTGGTTCGGTTATTATGACAATGCATTTTATCTTTATGAGGACGGCACGGACAAAGTGGAAGTGGTAGGAAAAGGAGTCATGACCAGAAACGGCCATTGTACCTATCTGCCTCTGCCAAGTAGCAACTGGATCCTCAACGATGGGTATCCCGACCGGCAGCGAAATCAAACGGTATATCTATATCATATTCCCACTAAGGAAAAAATAATACTGGGACACTTCCATTCCCCCAAGCAGTATCGGGGTGAATGGCGGGTTGATACGCATCCACGCTCAAGCCGGGACGGCCGGATGGTCGTCATTGATTCACCCCACGGCGGGAACGGCCGCCAAATGTATCTGATCGATATAAGCGGTATTATAGACAAGCAGAAATAGAAGCTTATTTTTCCTCGATCTTGGCCCGGGATTTCTCGGCATCGATAAATTCTTCCAGGGCTTTTTGCTGTCTTTCCTTATTAAGCTCTTCGACAATTTGCTCGCGTACCTCATCCAGTGGACAGGGAGCGGGTGATTTCTTGTCGGTTACTCGGGCGATGTGATAGCCGAACTCAGTTTGAAAGATCTCGCTGGTTTCTCCGACCGCCAAATTGAAAACCACATCCTCAAATTCCTGCACCATTTGCCCCCTGCCGAAATAGCCCAGATCACCACCGTTTTCGGGACAATCGGAGTACTTACGGGCCAAATCACCAAAGTTACCGTCGTTTTGTAGTTGTTCTAAAACCTCACGCATTTCAGCGCGAATTTCTTCGTGGTCGGCATCGGGAGCAGGATGTTTGACAATATGGCAGGCACGGACCATCTCGGGATAACTGAAGCGCTGTTTATTTTGGTCGTAGCATTGACGGATTTCCTGCTCGGAAGGCTCGGGTACCTTTTCGGAGATATTCTGGAGCAGGCGTTGCATGCGGATATTCTGTTCAATGTCATCCTTAATGCGTTTTTCCTTGTCCTCGGCCGGCCCTTCCATCTGCTCAAATAATTTTTCCTTGCTCTCATTTTGCTCAATGAGCTCCTGGTAGGCCTTTTCGATAGTCTCGGCAGCCACCTGCTCAGGATCATTGCGGGCCGCCTGGAGCATAATAGCACGCTCGATGACATTTTCTCTGGACCATTCGTACAACTGCCCCAAGTGTTCCTCGAGCGATTCGGATTGCACCATTTGATCATATTGGGGACGGAGTTTGTCAAATTCTTCCTGAATCTCACTATCACCTACTTTTTCGCCGTTCACATACAGCGCCATAATATTCTCCTATTGGATTGTTAATATACATTATTACTACTGACATTATCTCCATTTATATCCCGTCGTCAACATCGCTTTAAGATCGTCTCCCCCCTTAGATATTGACAAATACTTTAATATTCAATATGATATGGTCAAATTACATACGCGAAAATGAAAGTCAATAAAACAATGTTTGTGGCTTTTTATTTTACCCAATCGTTGTTTTCTGCGTTCGTAGCCATAATCAAAGTGGCACAATGTAGAGATATCTCATGATGAAGACCCATTTTGCACTCAGAATTCTATCCTGGATATTGTCCATCCCAGCATTTATTCTACCGATTGCAACCCAGGCGGCAGAGATAAGCTCCCCCGATGGTCGGGTCACCATAACCTTAACGACAAAAGACACTCCTGATAAAGGCCCGGGATGTTTGTTCTGGAGTATTAAATATAAGGGTAGAGATGTCCTGGCTGATTCACCCCTGGGATTGGTGCTCAAGGATAGCACGAATTTGGACAGACAATTCCGGATTGTTAATCAGCAGCAAAGTGGCCATGACGAAACCTGGAAGCCTGTCTGCGGGGAGAGAAGTGAAATTCGAGATCATTACAACCAATTGATTATAAATTTACAGGACGATCAGACACCTCCGCGGCATTTGCAGTTAATTTTGCGGGCTTACAATGAAGGGGCGGCTTTTCGCTACTTGATCCCCGAACAGGAAGGTCTGAATGATTTTACCATCGAAGAAGAAAACACCCAATTTCGCTTCACTAAAAATCACATCGCCTACGCTGTTTACTCCGCCCAGGGAATCTATAGTAAAACCACCCTGGACAAGATACGCCCTGACTGTGAACGCCCATTGACGATTGAAGTTGATAGTGATTTATACCTGGCCGTGGCGGAAGCGGCCTTGGTGGATTATGCCCGCATGCGCCTGCAACCGGTCAAGGACGAGCCTCATGCGCTAAAAAGTATGTTAGCCCGCGAAGTAAAGGCAAAGACACCCTTTACTACTCCCTGGCGGGTGGTGATGCTGGCGGATAGTCCCGCAGAACTATTGGAACATAATTATTTGATTTTAAATTTAAACGCCCCCTGTGCTATCAAAGACACTTCCTGGATCAAACCCGGCAAGGTGATCCGCGAGGTCACGTTAACCACCATCGGTGGGAAAGCCTGCGTAGATTTTGCCGTTCAGCGCGGTTTGCAATATGTCGAGTTCGATGCCGGTTGGTACGGCCACGAATACGACGAGGACGCCGATGCTACCACGATCGACGTAGATTCAAAGCGTTCCAAGGGGCCTTTGGATTTGCATGATGTAATTAATTATGGCCAACAACGAAATATCGGAATTATTTTATATGTCAATCGCAGGGCGCTGGAACAGCAACTGGATGAAATTTTACCCTTGTATAAAAAATGGGGAGTCAAAGGCGTTAAATATGGTTTTGTTCAGGTGGGTTCCCAGAAATGGACCGCATGGCTGCATGAAGCGGTGCGCAAAGCCGCCGACTATCAACTAATGGTAGATGTGCACGATGAGTATCGACCCACCGGCTATTGCCGTACATATCCGAACCTGATGACCGTGGAAGGAGTGCGAGGCAACGAATGTATGCCCACCGCCGAGGAAAATCTGATCCTGCCCTTTACCCGCCTCTTATGCGGCCCGGCCGATTGCACTGTGTGTTGGTATTATACGAAACGTACTAAAAATACCCACGCCCACCAGTTGGCTACTTCGGTGGTGTTTTACAGTCCTTGGCAATTTCTTTTCTGGTATGATCGGCCTGCGCAGTATAAGGGAGAGCTGGAATTGGATTTTTTCAAATATCTCCCCACAGTCTGGGACCAGACGCAAGTGATTGACGGGAAGATCGGGGAATATATCACGTTGGCCCGCCGAAAGGGAGACCAGTGGTTCGTGGGCGGCTTAAATGCGGTTACTCGTCGTGAAATGAACATCCCCTTGACGTTTCTAACCCCCCAAAAACAATACACCGCCTATATATACGCCGATGCCGATCCTGAAGGGAAGGATCCCTGGAAAGTAAAGATAGAGCAAGAACAAGTGAACTGCCAAACAGTTTTGACTGTCGCAACGGCCCCCAACGGGGGCTGCGCCATCCGCATCATACCGGTTCTCAATCAATAGGAAATATTGAAAGGTAAAAATAATGAAAAGATTTACCACAATACTAATAGCTATTTTTTATATATTTACTTTCTCGGGCTCTATTATGTATGCCGCTACCGTAAAAGATCCTGCCCGGGATATTCCGCTGGCATATGATGTGGACGTCGTAGTAGTCGGAGGTTCCTCGGCCGCAGTAACGGCGGCTGTAGCGGCTGCAAAAGCAGGCGCCAAGGTTTTTCTGGCTGCTGAGCGCCCTTATCTTGGTGAAGACCTGTGCGGTACTTATCGTTTGTGGCTGGAGCCGGATGAAAAACCCACCACTCCACTGGCGAAAAAACTCTTTGCCCCCCCATCGCTAGTACCACCGGTTCCCTTCAGCTTACCATTTACTTATCAGGCTGATCTGCCTTCGGCGCCATTGCACAAAGACAGTTCACCTCCTGCGCTGTTAAAGGACGGCAAGTGGCACAATGCCGCCAGCCAGAGCGTACAATACGATGGTGATGTGACCATCGAACTGGACCTGAACCAGCCGCAACAGCTTGGCGGAGTTTTTGTTATGGCCTATCAGCGAAACAGCAACTTCGAAATAGAAAAAATTACAGTTTGGGCCAGCAACAACCGTAAAGATTGGAAACAGGCAGCGGTTATCAAAAACGAAACACTTAGTCAGTTAGATTCCGAAGCAACCGCTCTGGTGTTATCTGCACCGATAAAAGAAAAGGCGCGCTATCTCAAATTACTTGTACAAAAAAGTGCAAATTCTCAGCGTATCCTCCTGGGAGAAATTGTGGTAGCCCCCCCGGAATCATCCCCTTTACAACCCAAAAAGCAAAATTTGCCCTTGATGGTTACCCCCATGCAGGTGAAACATAATCTGGACAGGGCTCTAATTGAGGCGGGGGTTAGCTTTCTATTCAACAGTTACACCACGGAAATACTGCATGACAACGAAGGTAATCCCGCCGGTGTTGTTATTGCCAATCGCTCCGGCAGACAGGCGGTGCGGGCCAAAGTCATCATAGACGCCACCACTCGGGCCAACATGGCACGTATGGCGGGAGCAAATTTTACCCCCTACTCACCCGGCATTTATAGCTTCGAACGTGTAGTTGTCGGCGGTGGGCCTATCCCGGATGTCGCTATCAACGTCAGGGAAATTGCCACCTCTATTCCGGTTAAAAATCAGCCCGAATTTCAAGAGGCTAACGTCTATACTTTACATCTTCCCATGATGGACGGCTCCTATGATTCTTTTGCCCTGGCGGAACAAACCGCTCGTGATAAAACCTGGAGTCCGGCTCAAGTAGATGCCTCGGAGGTGCTGTTTCAGGTCCCGCCTGATTCCCTGAAGGGCCGGCAAAGTCAGGCGGCCCCCTGGCCGGGCCCGGAGAAGATAAATCTGGATGTCTTTCGACCCGCAGGTATTGATCGCCTATATGTAATCGGAGGTTGTGCGGATATATCGCGCGACGCAGCTCAGGAACTTCTGCGTCCTCTGGCTTTCATGCAGGTTGGTACTCGCATTGGACGCGCCGCCGCCCAGGAAGCCCTGCAGTTGCCCCAGCCAAAAGATGTCCGACTCAAAGGCAACAAGGCACAAAATTTAACAAGCGGAACAGTATCAGAATTGGGACCGGAATTTTTCCCCCGTCAGGCGGATCTCGCCACTATTACCGCCGAGGAAAGGGCACTGCCCGTTATCGGCAAATATGATGTCGTAGTCGTTGGGGGCGGCACCGGCGGAGCACCTGCCGGCATCGCTGCGGCCAGACAAGGCGCCAAGACTCTTGTTATCGAATATCTTTACGGTTTAGGTGGGGTGGGCACTACCGGTTTGATAAGCTGCTATTATTACGGTAACCGGGTAGGTTTCACTGAGGAAATCGACCAGGGAATTAAAAACCTTGGGGATCAATCTTTCAAAAAATTCTGGAATGTGGATGTCAAGATGGAATGGTATCGCCGTGCACTTCGTAAGGCCGGAGCGGATATCTGGTTCGGCAGCTTCGGATCAGCGGCTGTCGTCGATAAGAATCATGTCAAAGGAGTGGTGGTTGTAACGCCCCAGGGACGAGGTGTGGTACTTGCCAAGGAGGTAATCGATTCAACCGGTAACGCTGACATAGCCGCGGCCGCCGGGGCCAAGTGCAGATATATCGGCGCGTCTCATGTTGCGGTCCAGGGTACCGGTCTGCCTCCGCGTGCCGCCGGGGCCGGCTATACCAATACCGACTATACCTTTGTGGACGATTCCGACATAATCGATATTTGGCGGGCCTATGTGCTAGGCCGGGAAAAGTATCAGGAAGCTTATGACCTCGGCCAACTCATCGACACCCGTGAACGCCGTCAGATAGTCGGCGATTACTTCCTCTCGCCTATAGACATCTTCAACCAGCGTACTTTCAAAGATACAATCGTAATTTCCAAGAGCAATTTCGACACCCATGGTTTTACCGTCCATCCTCTTTTTATGCTGCGCCCCCCCCACCGTGATGAACTATATGCTCATGTGCCCTACCGCTGCTTACTGCCCAAGGGACTGGATGGTATTTTGGTTACCGGTCTGGGTGTCAGTGCCCATCGTGATTCTATCCCGGTCATTCGCATGCAACCCGATGTTCAAAATCAGGGTTATGCCGCCGGCGTTGCCGCCGCCTTGGCCGCCAAAGAAGGTATAAGTACCCGTGACATTGACATAAGACAGGTACAAGAAATTCTGGTCCAGAAAGGCAATTTGCCCCAAAGCGTTTTAACCGACCAAGATTATTCCATCCCAAAGGAAAAGATTGCTCAGGCCGTCAAAAGTGTTGTTAACAATTACGATTCTCTGGAAATCATCCTTGACCAAACGGCATTATCATTACCGCTTTTACGCGAGGCTTATACCACTTCCGATTCTGAAGAACATAAACTCATCTATGCCCAAATTCTAGGTATGCTGGGTGATCCAACAGGGGCCGAAACCATTATAAAGAAGGTCAAGGAAAGTGAGATGGACAAAGGCTGGAACTTCTTCGCTATGGGTCAGTTCGGGGCATCAATGAGCCGACTCGACAGCCTTATAATAGCCCTGGGTCGTACGCGGGACAATCGAGCTCTGGATGTCATCCTGGATAAAGCCAAACAACTAAATGCCAAAAGTGAATTTTCTCATTTTAGAGCGGTGTCTATTGCCCTGGAAACCCTGGCTGACCCTCGGGCAGCCGAGCCGCTGGCGAAGCTACTGCAAAAGCCCGGCATAACCGGATATGCTTATCTGGATATCGAGAAAGTCGAGAAGCAATTACCAAAAAGCTCAACAGACAATTCTACTCGCAACCTTTCCCTACGGGAGCTCATCCTGGCTCGGGCCCTTTATCGCTGCGGCGATTATCAGGGGCTGGGTGAAAAAATCCTCAAACAATATGCCCGCGATCTCCGCGGTCATTACGCCCGCCATGCTCACGCCATTCTATATGAGAAACCGTAAATAATAAAATAAATATAGGAACTAAAAGAGGAGCTTTGATCATGTATCAGAACCTGGACCGACGTAATTTTCTGAAATCATTTGGATTAGGTATGGCTTCTTTGGCTCTGGGCGATTTTTGCTCAAGAGCAAGACTAGCAGCCGCAACTAAATCCCGGCGACAACCCAATATCTTATTTCTTTTCACCGACGACCAGCGCTTCAGTGCCCTGGGTGCTTTGGATAAAGAAGAGGTCAAAACTCCAAATATGGATAAAATAATGCGCAACGGCCTTACCTTTACCCGCGCGCATATTATGGGCTCCATGAGTGGTGCTGTCTGTATGCCCAGCCGGGCCATGCTTATGACCGGCCGCACCCTTTTTCACCTTCAGAACTATGGCAGCAGCATACCTCCAGACCAAATCTTACTGCCCGAATTATTACGGAGTAAAGGCTACCAAACTTTCGCCACCGGCAAATGGCACAATGGCCGTTCCGCTTTTGCCCGCGCTTTTACCAGCGGTGACAAGATATTTTTCGGAGGGATGGCAAACCATCTTAAAGTTCCTGTTTATGATTTTGATCCCACTGGGAAATATCCTAAATCGAAAGCATATATCGGGGAAAAATTCTCCAGCATTCTTTTCAGCGACGCTATAATAAAATTCCTGCAGGAATATAAAAGCGACTCTCCTTTCTTTGCCTACGTTTCCTATACCGCCCCTCACGACCCCCGCATGGCCCCCAGGGAATATGCAGATATGTATCCTCCGGACAAAATCAAGCTGCCCAAAAATTTCAAACCCGAACATCCTTTCGACAACGGTGAACTGAAAATCCGCGATGAAGAACTTGCTCCCTGGCCCCGCACTCCTGAAATCATCCGTGAACACATCGCCGCCTACTATGCCATGATCACCCACCTCGACGCCCAGATCGGTCGCGTCATGAAAACCCTGGAACAAACCGGCCGCGCCGACAACACCATCATCATCTTCGCCGGCGACAACGGCCTGGCCGTAGGTCAGCACGGTCTGCTCGGCAAACAAAATCTCTATGAACACAGCGTTCGCGTCCCCTTGATAATGGCCGGCCCCGACATCCCGCAAAATAAAAATACAGAAGCCTTGTGCTACCTGAACGACATCTATCCCACCGTCTGCGATATCCTGGACTTGGAAATTCCCGAATCTGTGGAGAGTATCAGTCTCTTGCCCGTTATTCAAAATAAGAAGAAATCGGTACGCGATAATCTTTTCTACGTTTACAAGCATGTTCAGCGTGGTGTACGCGGTGACCGCTGGAAACTCATCAAATACCACGTCCAGGAAAAATATACCACCCAACTGTTCGACCTGAACAAGGACCCCTGGGAATTAAACAATCTGGCTAATGAACCCGCTCAGGAATCGCGGCTAAAAAAGATGAACAAACTCTTACAACAATGGATGAAAAAGCTGGACGATCCTGACCTTGCTGATTTCTCTGTCTAATAGCCTGCCCTTGGGTAGGCATCCATATGTTACCCGGTCCATAACAGTGTGATTATTTAGTTTCCGAAAGCGATTCGAGAATTCGACAATAACTTTCATAGCGGGCGGACAGGATTTTTTCCTCCTGAACGGCCTCCTGGACCGCACAATGTGGCTCATGGGTATGGGTACAATCGGAAAATTTACACTGCTGGGCAAAAGGATCGAATTCCGGAAAATACCAGCGCAGCTCCTCTTGCGACATCCTCCACAAACCGAAACTACGTATGCCCGGAGTATCGATAATACGAACATCGTTTTCCAGTTCGTACAGTGAGGAAGTAGCGGTAACATGGCGTCCCTTATTTGTTTTCTGTCGCACTTTCCCTGTCGGTAAATCAAGTCCCGGCTGAATTACATTGAGTAGTGAGGTCTTCCCTACCCCGCTGTGGCCCACAAATACTCCGAGTCGCCCTTTCATTGATTCAATCAATTGCTCGACACCTTCCCCTGTAACTGTCGAGCAGTAAATCGTCTCGATCCCCATTTGGGAATATGGTTTCATGGCTTCCGGTAGGGTCTGTCTTTCATCTTCCTTCAGAAGATCTATCTTGTTAACACAAATCAGCGGTTTCACCCCGCCGCGTTCCACAGCCAACAGATAGCGGTCGATCAGGTTGGTACTAAACCGCGGTGATTTTATACTGGTTACCACCACGGCCACATCAATATTGGCTGCCATAACCCGCTGCAAGCGCGGATCATGAGGATCCGGCCGGGAAAGTACCGTACGGCGCTGATGTACCTGTTCAACAATATAGGTGCCGTCGTCCCTCGCGGAAAAATCAACCACATCACCCACCGCCAAGTCACTACGTTGCGCTACGGCCAATTCCGGTCGCAGGAGACATTGATATTCCTGATGCTCATGCAGCAACTGACACTGACCGGCCTTTACGGAAATAATGATTCCCATGCGGACATCGGCCGGCAATTCGGGTGTAGATTCCTCTAATTCGAGTTTCTCTTTTTCCAGCAGATGCAATACCCATTCATCTAAAGAGAGCATTTTACCTTTTCGATATTTAACAAAGGATTTATCCTGCTGGGAGGATTCATCAGCAAATATTTGCGAGGTCAGGTCACCCGGCCGGACTTGATTTTCGCTCATACCGGCCTTGCGCATCTTGCCCGCCAGCTTATACAATTTGCGCCGCTGCGTTTCATTCAGTCGGGCCAGTTTTTCTTCCAGGCGTTTCCAGTCGCTTTTGTGCATGTTTTAAACCTTAAAACTATATCTTACCTTTATATCGAACATTTTTACAGTGGCAGTGAAATATCCAGGCTAAAAAACACGAAAAGAGACCTAATATAGCCCCCGGCGGGACCGGCAGCCCTGATTTTTCCGGGCGGGAAACAGTTATAAATACTCTTGCAGTTCCTATTTTTTTGATTAAACTATAGAACCTTGGGATTTTCCGGGCGAAAAAGCCGGCAACTCCAGGGACAAAATATGATATTTGGAGAGGTGTCCGAGTGGCTTAAGGAGCAGCCTTGGAAAGGCTGTGTATGGCTTGTCTGTACCGCGGGTTCGAATCCCGCCCTCTCCGTTCTCCTTTGCCCTGAAATTTTATAACTAATTCTAATTTCAGAGCTTATCATTTTGCCTTCATCAGGGAATCATCATTTGTGGAGGTATTTGTAAAAGGAGGATTCCTCGATGTCTGAATAAGGTAATGCCCCTGAAAGTTGGCCCAGTTCGCACTGTAGAAATTACCAACTTGGCAGAATTGCAGGAGATATTGGTCGCTCCTGCAAAGGGTTAATTGGCATTGCACCCACCTATTCTTGCTAATGGTTTTGGACTATTTTGGGGGTATAGCCGGCGATCCAGTTGATTTGAGCTCATCTATCATCCGGTACAGATTTTGATCCTGACTGCAACGCCGATTCAAGGATGAGATCACCTAAATTTTTACGCCCTGTCCCATCTGCGGGGCGGTTTAATACACCCAATCTAAGAGTTTTACCGTTATATCCAGCGACTTTGCCTACTGCGAGGCCGCAATCCAGGCCAGTCGGTAAGGCTTTGATTTCAAAGCAACCCTTATCGTCAGTTAGTTGAAAATAAGTAAGGCCAAATCCCGCGTGCCAATCTCTATTATCAGAAGCGTACACTGAGGGATATAGTCGTACTTCCGGTAAAGGTCTGCCGTAGGGGTCGGTTACACGGCCGGTGAGGGTGAGGCCCGGCATAAGAGTAATATCAAAGGGCTTATTAGGATCAATTACGGGTACGGCAAGTGCCAAATTGTTATTGATATCCCGAACTAAGAGAGTGTCTATAAAACGCTCCGGTTCAAGAGAAGGTCCCGGGAGACTAAATTTGCCATTAGGGCCGGTTTCAACAGGATAACCGCCATAGGGCAGGGGAAGAACTAACGCACCAACAACCGGATTACCTGATTGATCACGTACTATTCCGTGTAATATATTTGCTTGCTCAGTATCAGAGCGATCGGTCCGGTTTTCGGATTGCACAGGGCCTGTTTGGGGCAATGGTTTTTTTTGAATATTACCATGCATAACACTGTCAATTACGCAAAAACCTATATAAACACGCATCAGATCTTTTTCTATTTCAGAACAACATAACTGCAATTCAGAATGTATCCAAACTTTTTCATTTTCGGCTGCCGGATGTCCCTCTTCCCAGTAGCCTAAGAGAGTAAATTTCAACTCCTTTGGTTTCCACCAATCAATATCAGAAAAGTTGAACTGATTATCCATTCTCTCTCGTATTTTTTGGTCATCCTTCAGTTGCGAAAAAATCGGCAATCTGTCTGAACTGCTTAGAAAAAGTTTTAGATCTGGCAAGGGAATATCGAATCTAATCAAAGTTTTTGATATGGTACCAAATCCCCAATAATGAAATCTTACATTACTGGCTGAATCGGGTAAATCTGCCTTTAGAAGCCGCGAAATTTTTTCTCTCGCTTCATTCTGCCTAGTTGATTTCTTTATCGGATTTTTCTGGAGGTGCCAATCTAGGCCATGAATTCCATACCAACGCCCATTAAATTCATCGTAGAAATGGTATTCGAAACGAAGAACTCCCTCTATGGTCGATCCATCCTTTAATGTCAGCGCGTATTCGACTGTAGGCCAACTGTTACCATCAGTGTTTACTTTATCCAATTTGACTGATACAATCGGATTGTCGTTAAAGGTTTTACAAATCCAATTGACAAGTTTCGGGTATTCTTTATAGGTGTTATAAGATTCAACAATCGGAAATTTCCCCCAGAGATCAGTATCTTTTGATTTCAAAAAATAATCGTAGTCAGCAGTCTGAATTTTCTCAAAAAGTTTTTTTGCAAGATTCTCAATAAATTCAGGATGTTCCGCTACAGCTATGATTTTGTTACGGATTACTACTTCTTTTAACAATTTGGGATCAGGCAGATTCCGGGGGTCGAGACGGCCAACTATAATATACTTAAACTCTCCTTGTTTTGATCTGGGTATGAATTTACCTGCCTGAACGGCAACAACCAGGTCATCTTTTGTCAAAAAGGCCCCAACTTCGCCCGGACTGAGCCAATCGTTCCAAAGGGCCGTGAGGTCAATTAAATCGGAAGGCCTGTTTCGTTCTACCGCCCGGATGTGTGCCGCAAGAGCTTTAGCGCCGAATTTGCTGATATCTTTTAGGGACATCCTTTTAAACTCAGAGGTGGATGGACCCCGTACCATAATTCCACCATCGGGTCTAATGAAAAGATCAGCTTTTAAGTTAAACGTGGTATTGAAAAAATGACTTAGTTTCTCCCTCTCACTTAAACCTTTTAGTGGTAATGTGACCTCGGTTTTCTTTTCCTTTGAAAAATCAAATACTGAAAAAACTATGGAATCAACTTTTTCCAGAGAACCCTCATCAAAAATAGACAATATAACTGTTTTGACACCATTTTGTTTCTCGATATCTCCGGTAGGCTGAGAAGATAACGCAAAACAGACAGGGATTAATATAGATGCAATCAGGAAGATGGCCAGGGCGGACGGGAGCCAGCTTGGTTTGACATCCCGGGTGGAATCTTTAGCGAGTAAGCGGCGGATGCGATCGATCAGGCTGCCGCCGGAGGCGGCGACGGCTAAGACGGCCCGGTCGGGGCGAATTTCTTCCATGGCGGTCAGGGCGTGGGCGTAAGAGAGTTTGTCGGGGCAGAGGCTAAGGGCCAGGTCATCAGAGCAGTTTTCACGTTCAACCCTGATTTTGCGGGAAATCCACCAGACAGCGGGGTGATAAAAACCAAGTATCTCCACGACGGTTTGCAGGATATTGAACAGGTAGTCATGTCTTTTGATGTGGGCCAATTCGTGGGCGAGGATGGACTGGAGCTGCTGGGGGGTTAGGCCGGTAAGGGCAGAGGCGGGCAGGAGGATTACCGGTTTTAGATGGCCCACGACGGTAGGAACCTGGACCAGGGCAGACTCCATAAGGGAGATCGATTTTGTGATACCCAGGATGTCGGCAAAGGATTGTAACTTTGCCTTGAGGGTATAGGGTACGGGTTTTACCATTTGGCGGCGGAGTCGCTGGATTTGGGTCCAGCCGCCTAAATGCCAGAGGCTAAGACCGAAAACACCAAAGAGCCAACCGAGGGCTATAAAGGGCAAGGCTGGCTCAACCACTTCGATAAATCTATCCTTTAAAGATATCTGCGGCGCCGGGGGAATTGGTAAAGGAGGGTTTTCGGTAAGAGGCAATTCTATAGCCGCCTGAGAATCTGTATCAGTTTTGGGTAGAGTAATAGATGTCGATTGATCAGAATCGATAGACGCGACTGAAAGGCCTACCATTCTTATAGTGATCACCGGCAGTATAACTATAAAAGTAAGGGCTATACAGGCAAGCAGGTAGCGCAGGTTAGCAGAATGTTTCTGTAACAGTTTGAGCGTTACGGCAAGAATGAAAGCAACCGCCGCTGCTTGCCATACGAAATGTACCAATACCCAGCCAAGATTTTGAATAATTTGAGCCTGAAAAATATTCTGTAGTGCTTGCATTTTATTTACCCCTTTTTTCGTCAAGTATTTTTTTAATCTGGTCAAGTTCCTGTTTCGATATCTTTTTTGCCGAAAGGGCGCGGAGGACCAGTTTTTGGGCTGAACCTGCAAAGACCCTGTCGAGCAAATCTCCGACCAATTTCTTCTGGGTTTTCTCTTCGCTGAGGGCCGGCTTATAAACGTGCTGGAAGTGGGAATCATCCCGGACCAACAGGCCCTTCTCGGTCATTATCTGCATAAGCTTTAAGGTGGTGGTGTAGCCGGTTCTGTGCTGTTTGTTCATCCGGTCGTTGATCTGCCGAACGGTAGCGGGTCCGATGTTCCATAAGATGCCCAAGATGGTTAATTCCCGTTCGGTGGGTCCTGGTAATTTTCGCCGAGCCATATTGCAACTCCTTTCAAAAGTCCATTGCAAAAAACCGCATGGGCCTGGTTCGACAAGCTCACCACAGGAAGAGCCCATTTTACCTACCTGAAGTATATACGAAGAATTTCGTAATGCCAACGAAATAATTCGTATTTTGTAAAAATTTTTTAGTGTCAGCCAGAAATTAGGTAGGAATAAGGTGTAACTTTATGCCAAGCAAGATGTTATCAGAAGAATTTGGGTGAGCATCCCCTCCACCACTCGCTGCGCTCGTAGCGGAGGGGATAGGGAGAAAGGTATGTTGCTTCCTATACCCGTGCTAAAAGCACGGGCCTGACAAACAAGAAATACACATTGGCAATCAGCTCCCCATGATGTAGCCGGTTCGACAAGCTCACCGCAGGTGGGGTGATAAACAAAATGGGTGTATGAGTATATTGGTAAAGAGGAGGAATAAAAGGTAGATATTGTAGAAATTGCGCAAATAAGGTAAAATAAATGGAGTAGTTTTGCCAGGGGGATGAGCAAGGCATAGAATAAGGCAGGAGAGAACTGAGGATAACTGTAAGGCGAGCCAGAAATGAAAGCAAATAATACCAGGCTATCCTTATAGCGTAACAAGGTGGAGAAATGCGTTTTCGAGGCATATTTATCTGGGTGCTTTGGGCGGCGGTAACTGCCAGTGCAGGGGCGGATCCGATAGTTCTTAATCCCGGCTTTGAATACCCCGAAGTTGACGGGTTCGCCTATTGGCCGAGCGGATGCGACTGGTCGTGGGAGGCGCCCGCGTGTGGTATGGCCATCGCGGAGAGCGGCTCGGCGTGGGGTAATACGGCATATAAAGGGAATCAGAATCTGGTGCTGCAACAGATCGTTTCCTGCTGGCAGGATATAAGCGGGTTTGTAGTCGGGAGAAGCTATACGGTCAGTTGGGCCGAGGCGAGCAGGGCCAGTCCGGTCGGCAGTAATGATTTTCGAGTATGGCTGGATGGGACGATAATCAGTGGGCTGCATACCGTAAGTAATGTCAACTGGCAGGTAAAAAGCTCCATAACATTTCAGGCGACCAGCAGTACGCATACACTCAAATTCGAAGCACTAAACAGTTTGGGGGGTGATCGTACGGTATTTATCGATGCGATATCGATTGATGCGGTGGCAGCAGCCCACTGGAAACTGGATGAAGGTACAGGCAGCGCAGCCGGCGATTCGTCGGGTAACGGTAATAACGGTACGTTATACAATATGCAAAATGATGACTGGACGGTGGGGATTCACGGAACAGGGCTGGAATTTGACGGTGGCAATGACTATGTACGGGTTCCAGATGCTGCGTCCCTAAACTTCGGGGATGGTTCCTTCTCCATAGCCCTATGGGTTAAATGTCAAACGTCCGGGCCGGGTATGATGATTATAAAAGGCACTTCGGGGGGCGGTTATTCAGGAAAAAGATACAGCCTGGGGGTGCAGGGGTATGACGTGGCGCTGGTGGTAGATGATAATGTCACTCAAACCGAGCTGTGGAGCGGTAATGGGGCCAGTGCGGGAGGAGTGCTGGAAGATGGTGGATGGCATCATGTGGCAGCGATAAGGGACAGGACGGCTGATAAGCTTAAAATTTATATCGACGGTGAACCGGAAAGTGAAGGTACGGATGATACAAACCTGAGCATTGATGCACCGGGGGAATATCTATATATAGGTCGAGGAGGAATGGATGATGACAGTCAATATTTAAAGGGAATGCTGGATGATATCAGGCTGTATAATTATGCCATCAGTGAGTCGGAGATTGAAGACCTGGCCGAGCGCACTCATCTTTATGCCAGCGATCCCCGGCCGCATGACGGAGAAACTCACGATCCTGATGAGGAACTATTGAGCTGGACACCGGGCGAAGGAGCCTATTCTCACGATTTGTATTTCGGCAGTAGCGAAGCGGCGGTTGCTAGTGCCCAGCGATTAGCCGGCGATATTAACGGTAACGGAGGGGTGGATTTACCGGATATGCTGGAATTTGCCGGGCAGTGGCTGGGGCATCCCCAGGAACCGTATGCTGATTTGACCGGGGATAGTTTTGTGGACCTGGCTGATTTTAGTGTCATGGCGAGCGAGTGGACCGAACAAGCACCTGAAGTTTTCAAAGTTAACCAGACAAGCACATCATACAGTACCGGGACTTTGGTTGAAGGTGCGGACTATTACTGGCGCGTGGACGAGGTCAACGGTACCAACACCTATAAAGGAGAGGTATGGCATTTTGTTACCGAACAGTTACCTCTGAATGTCATAAGCTATCCGGGGTGGGTGATATATTCTCCAAGCAGTAGCTGGGGATATCGTTATGGACCATCGATAATTATCAATGAAGACGATAGTGTGGATGTCTGGTTTGCGTCGGAAGGCAGCGGCGATGAGGTTGACTGGATTCGACATAGAAAATCGTATGACGGTGGAGTTACCTGGGGCAGTGAGACGGTGGCGCTACGTCCGACACCAGGGTCGGTAGATGCGTGGTCGGTTTGTGATCCCGGGGTTATAAATTTCGGAGGCTATTATTATATCGGTTATACATCCACAACCGAAAGTACGACAGGTACGGACAATGATGTGTTTGTCGCGCGGTCAACCTCACCTACGGGCGGCTTTGAGAAGTGGAACGGCAGCGGCTGGGGAGGCAATCCGCAACCATTTATAGTTTTTACCGGGACTGCTGGTGCATGGGGGGCGGGGGAACCAAGCTTTGTGTTAAAAGACAATACTATTTATATCTACTATACCTGGAGGGATGGAACCAATCAGACCAGGATCAGAACGGCGTCGGCATTGAATCCCAACTGGCCAGGAGATACCACGTACCAGGGAGTAGCAGCAGAGCTGTCGTACTCAGAAGATTCATTGGACGTGAAGTATATCGATCATAAACAAAAGTTTGTCGCAGTATCGGTGCGGGACCGCTGGACTGATAACAGCTCGATAAGCATTCGCATATCAACCGACGGTTTAACCTTTACCCTGGTGGATAGTCTTACCGACTATATCCAAACCAAAGCCCACAATTCCGGTATAAGCGGTACGCCGGAGGGTCACATTGATCTCGAAGATGATAATTTCGTGTCCTATTCATATGAAGGAGACGGCGACAGTTGGGGTCACTGGCATACTTACCTGAATCCGATCGAGATTGAATAGTAAAACAGTGGGGATAAGACATGCCTAAGCTTGTTTGTGCTGGGCATAAACCACGCGTAGGCATGCCACCCGGAGTATGGGGGATGGGGGAAATGGGGTATTGCGTTGAGGGGCACGTCACTATAAACTAAGGAGCTATGAAAGAAACACAGAATAATACATATGACTTTGCGGCGATCGAGGTTAAATGGCAAGAGTACTGGGAGGGGCAGAAGACATTTAAGGCGGTAGATGGGCAGGAGAAGCCGAAATACTATGTGCTGGACATGTTCCCCTACCCGTCCGGAGAAGGACTGCATGTAGGACATCCGGAGGGGTACACGGCGAGCGATATTGTAGCCCGGTATAAAAGGATGAAGGGATTTAACGTGCTACACCCGATGGGGTATGACGCGTTTGGGCTGCCGGCGGAACAGTTTGCGGTCAAGACCGGGACCCATCCTCGGATTACCACCGAAAATAATATCAATAAGATACGGCGGCAAATTAAAAGGCTGGGATTCAGCTATGACTGGGACCGGGAGGTCAACACCACAGATGAGAAGTATTACCGCTGGACGCAGTGGATCTTCCTGATAATGTTCAATAGCTATTTTGATCCGGTGGAACAGAAGGCTAAGCCGATAGCGGATCTGGTAAGGCGGCTGGAAACAGGGGAGCTCGTGGTAACGCTCGATAATCAATATGTGGAGGTTCCCATGTCGGGAGCGATGGCGGCCATAGGCGGGATCGAAGGCGGAATGCGGAAATGGCAGGAACTTACAAAAGAGGAACAAGACCAGTTCCTGGCGGATCAGAGGCTGGCGTATCAGGATGAGGTGGCGGTTAACTGGTGTCCGGAACTGGGGACGGTGCTGGCAAACGAAGAGGTTATAGGAGGAGTCAGTGAGCGAGGCGGGCATCCGGTAATCCGTAAGCCGATGCGGCAGTGGATGCTGCGGATTACATCCTATGCAGAAAGGTTGCTGGCCGACCTGGATGGACTGGACTGGACGGAAGGGATAAAAAAATTACAGCAGGACTGGATCGGTAAAAGCGTGGGTGCAGACGTTGATTTTGCGGTGGCGGAGCATGACGCGATTATTCGAGTGTTCACTACGCGGCCTGATACGCTATTTGGGGCGACGTACATGGTGCTGGCGCCGGAACATCCGCTGGTAGATCAGATAACCACAGAAGAGCAGCGGGGCCAAGTACAGCGATACAGAGAAGAAGCGGCGCGGAAAAGTGATCTGGACCGAACGGACCTGGCCAAGGAAAAGACAGGGGTGTTCCTGGGGGCCTATGCAATCAATCCGGTAAACGAGGAAAAGATACCAATCTGGATAAGCGATTATGTTTTGATCAGCTATGGGACGGGGGCGATAATGGCGGTGCCTGGGCACGATTCAAGGGATTTCGAATTTGCCAAGACATTCGAACTGCCAATTATAGCCGTGGTTGCCCCCCCCCTACCGTGGCTGCAGGAACAAGTGGCCGAGAAAAAATTCGATCAAGAGCAAATACGCAAACAGAATCTAGAAGCGGACTGCCTGGCCTTTGAAGGTCGGGAGATGAACGCTGAAGAGCAGGCCGCCGTGTTGGATGTTTATAAGAAGTATCCGGGGATTTTTCAGGAAGCCTTTACGGGACTGGGGGTGGCAATCAACTCTGAGAAATTTGACGGGCTGACAACTGATGAATTCAAGCAATATATCACTGACTGGCTGGTGGAAAAAGCTGAGGGGAAAAAATCTATAAACTATAAGCTGCGAGACTGGCTGTTCAGCAGGCAGAGATATTGGGGGGAGCCGTTTCCGGTGGTACATCTGGAAGACGGGACGATAGCGGGGCTGGAAGAAGAGGAACTGCCGCTGACGCTACCAGAGGTGGAAAGCTATGAGCCGAGCGGGACTGGGGAATCGCCGCTGGCGAACATAAAAGAATGGCTGGAAGTAAGTTATAAAGGGCAGAAAGGCAAGCGAGAGACCAATACGATGCCGCAGTGGGCGGGGAGCTGCTGGTATTATCTGCGGTATATCGACGCCCATAATGAAGAAGTGCCTTTCGAGAAGGAAAAGGAAAATTACTGGATGCCGGTGGATTTGTATGTTGGTGGAGCTGAGCATGCGGTTCTGCATTTGTTGTATTCCAGGTTCTGGCATAAGGTGCTCTACGATTGGGGGTGGGTGAGCACAAAAGAACCGTTTATGAAACTGGTGAACCAGGGTATGATCTTGGGAGCGGACGGGCAAAAGATGAGCAAGAGCCGGGGGAATGTAGTCAATCCCGATGAAGTAATTGAGCAATATGGAGCGGACTCCATGCGGCTGTATGAGATGTTTATGGGGCCGCTGGATGCAGTGAAGCCGTGGAGTATGCAGGGGGTGGAAGGGGTGCACCGGTTTTTACAAAAAGTGTGGCGAATGATTGTAGGGGAAGACGGAAAAGTGGTAGGCACTATCGGGGAAATTGAACCGGAAGGAGAAGCGCTTAGAACACTGCATAAGACGATCAAAAAGGTAACACGCGATATTGAAGAGATGGCGTTTAATACGGCTATTTCGCAGATGATGATCTTTGTGAATGAATATCTGCGGCTGGAAAAGAGAAGTAAAAAAGCTGTGGAAACATTTGTGCTCTTACTGTCACCGTTTGCACCACATATCGCAGAGGAACTGTGGCAAAAATTAGGCCACGGGGAAACGCTGGCGTATGCGGCATGGCCAAGTTATGAAGAAGAACTGACCAAAGATCCGGAAGTGGAGTTGGCGCTGCAGATTAATGGTAAGGTCCGGGAGCGCCTGGTAGTTCCGGCCGACAGCGACGAGGAAAGCATCAAAGAAAAGGCGCTGGCTAATGAGCGAATTCAAAACCTGCTCAAAGGTAAGACGGTACGCAAAGTAATTATCATCAAAAATCGCCTGGTTAATATAGTGGTGAGTTGATACCTCACGAATTCTGATTGATTTTTCCAATGGGGGAAATATAATGTGTTAAGTTGTCCCCGTAGCCCAATTGGATAGAGCGTTGGCCTCCGGAGCCAAAGGTTACAGGTTCGAATCCTGTCGGGGACGTGTTTGTTTCTGTGTCAGAAATGCGTTTTTTTGCCTCCAAACGGGTGTTTCGAGCCATTTTACGATTTTGCGTTTTTTCGCCTTTGTGTTCGCCTGAGTTCGTAGAAGTTCGCTGAAATCCGCCTGATTAGAGCAAGTAATGGTCATAGACTCTAAAGGGTGGAAGAAAATATGCAATCATCAAATATTCAATCCCCAATTCGCCAACAAAGCCAGGGCTTGTTCTTTGTATTGTTTATCTATCTGGATGTTTGTATTGGACATAGATTTATGCTGCAGCCAGGCATAAGCTACATTACGTGCAACGGTAGCGTAAAGATCGTTTCTATTTAACGAATCAACTATAATGATGACCCATTTGTCTTTGTTGTTACAGGATTCGAAAAAGCATAGCCCATCGGCTACAGAAATGAACACACATTTTTTATAAACAAAATCCCTCACCTCTTTGGGAATTGAGCATACAGTTTCAGCTATAATTGATTTTGTTTGGTCACAAGCACCATTATATTTTATAAAACGTGCTATACACTCCGGTGAATCACAGTATTTTTCGTAATATTTGTTAACTTCCGTTAATAGTTCAGTTTCTTTTTCTTTACCGATTGTTTCCGTCAGGTAGTGTCAAGAATCTTTCGCACATTTTATTTTGGTAGTCTTCCATCTAGTCTAGGTCTCATACCTGGGGCCCCCCTAGGGGGGCCGCGAGTTATCGGCTCT
>Ga0272442_10000647_pt1 | contig 54760 bp, 34 predicted proteins | sample SSMForm2O_FD_200262 | JGI IMG/M metagenome (GOLD analysis project Ga0272442, IMG submission 200262) | Marine sediment archaeal communities from Little Sippewissett salt marsh, Falmouth, MA, United States - SSM-Form-2O | ecosystem: Environmental > Aquatic > Marine > Wetlands > Sediment ... | reverse complement strand
TTTTTCGACAAGGCTGACATAAATATTTAGATAAGAAAGAGTTATCCCGGCTTACCGGGAATCCGAAATTTTGCATTTTACATTTTGATTTTTGACTTTGGTTGCGGCCTTTAGGCCGCGCCAGGTTTATTATTTGACAAAATGTATGATATTTACTAAACTAAACTATTAACATAGATCATGGACGATTCATAAACAATAAATATAAGTACAAAGTCAAAAGTTAAAAGTCAAAAGTCATTAATCACTTCCATTTCCGGAGGAAATTGTCATGGCGACACAAGCACAAATTCTGGCGAATCAAAGCAATGCGCAAAAATCGACCGGGCCAAAGACGGCGGAAGGCAAAGCAACGGTGGCGAAGAATGCAACAAAACATGGGCTTTTCGCGCGTAAAGACGTGGTTATCAGCGAAAATCAGGCGGCTTTCGATGCTTTACGGGAGGAAATGTTCACCGAATTAGCTCCTGTCGGTGCGATGGAAGCGATTCTGGCCGAGCGGATCGTTAGTTTGACGTGGCGGCTCAGGCGCGCTGCGCAGATGCAGGATGAGGTGATCGACGTGAAAATCAGGGCGGAGATCAGCAGATCAAAGGCCATTCTGAGCAAGTCGCTGATCACGGGGCAGCCGTGCCGGTTGTCGAAGAACACCAAACGATGTTACGACGACCTGGCGCTGGGCCTCATTGCCAAGTGGGACTTCGAGGGTGATCGGGCGCTGGAGCGGCTGTCGATGTACGAAAGGCGGTTCGAGGCGAGTTTGTTTAAGACGATGGGCGAGTTTCGGAAACTCAAGGACGCACGAAAGCGAGAGCGGGTCGAGACGAAGGCGGGCTCTTATCGCGGGCAAGATGCCCGCGTGACGCGCGGGCGAGACGCCCGCGACACGGACGGAGAGACGCGCGGGCGAGACGCCCGCGACACGGAATGCGAAAAACAAAGCCAATCCGCGGCAGGCGAGGAAGAGCTAAGTGCTTTTGAAAAAAGGGAATATGAGCTTCTCCTCGGCGCGGCGGCTACTCCCAACAAAGCCAATGATCCGCAATGGGCGACCGGGACCGGAGGCCGGGAGGCGGCAAACAGGCCACGAAGGCAAGCCGGAGTGTGCCGGTATTGATGGGTTTCGGTGCTAAAGGGTAGTGCCCTTGAGCCAATTTTCCATCATGGCGGCCAAATCGAGATAGTTGACGATGCCGTCGGGAACGGGCTGCGGGGCGATGTCGGCGGCCGGATTCCAGTTGGGCGCGTCCGCCGTGGAACCCCAGGCGTCGGCCAGGGCTTCGAGGTCCAGGACATCGACCACGCCGTCCCCCCCAGCCGGCGCGATGTCGCCCGTCAGGACCGACGGGATGATTTCATATTCCAACGACGGCGGATCTTGCCCCTGCAACCCTCCGCCTCGCAGGACAAGATTGAAATCCACAAAGAGATTCATACCGATAATTCCGTCCAGCGTCCCCCCTTCCGGCGAAGCGACGTCGAGAAGCACGACGGGGACATTCGTATAGGTGAGCCAGTGACCGAGGGCCGGGATTTCGAGCGTATCGATATAGAAGCCCGGCGTGATCGTCACCGCCCCCGTTGCATCTTCGATGTCCACCTCGAACTCCGGATTCGCCGGGTCCAAGCCGAGCCGGGAGCCGACGCCGGAGCTAATCACGGTTATCTGGGCCCCGGTATCCAGCATGAAACGCTTTTTATCGATGGCACTGCGGATGCCGTCATGCAGGTCTGCACTATCGACGAAGAACAGGCTTTGAGCGGAGTTCCCGACAATGATCGAGGGCGTTCCAGGCTCGAAAACGAACTCGAAGATCGCTTCCAAGTCAATGATGTACTGAATATTAACCGCGCCGGAAGGAATCAGGCCGAGAGGAATGGAGTCCGCATACCCGGGGATTCGTGGATCGCCGTGGTCATAGAAACGGATGTCCGGGGCCGTGTAGTCATTACCGTCGTACGTCACGGTGACCGGACGACTGTTGTCGATGGTCGTCACAAAATTGACACTCATCGGCGAGCCCATAACGGTCGGCAGGCCCGACTCGCCCTCAAAGGGTTCATCACCGACGAGAATAGAGACATTACTCTGACCGACCATATTCGAATCGTCCACCGTCCATCCGTTCGGATCGACGGCACCCAGCCCATCCATGAAAACAGCCAAAGGATGACTCACCCAGGCATAGACCGAGCTCGTCGCACCGATCAGCTCAGTGACATGGTCCGTCAGTAAACCGGCATCATAGACACCCATACGGCTCGCGGCCTCATAGCTCATGACGTGCGTACTGGCTCCCGTATCGAAAAGCCCGATGGTAAAATCTGTAGCCGGACTATCGGTTAAATAGTTACCCACAACGGACATATGCGCCTCGGCTACCCAATCGAAATCGTCGGATCGCTTGTCCGTAGTTGCAACGGCGATATAGGGGATGAATCCGTCAACCGGAGGGGACTCGATCACATTGGCCATGACCGTCGGATTCGACAGCAAACCCACCGAGGAATCCTCCGAAAAGGTTCTTATAGGTGTCATCTCTTTACGTAGAACGTTCGGCACCGTTCCGCCCTGCTCTTCGTAGAGCGGCGGCTTCGCCTGTTCGGGATACCGGATGGCCTTAATGCGGTCGCCGCCGGTCATACGCCAATCGACGTCTTCCTGCCGCCAGGTCGTCTGGCCGGCCTGAATCATGCACGTCGAGAAAAGAACCACAATCAATGTTGTCAAGCACATCCAAGTCAAGTTGTTTAAGTTCATTCTTTTCATTTTCACGTCCAATCCGTATTATTGTATCATCTATATTATTGTACCATCTGAGGGTGCAAATATTACGCGAAAAACAGAAAAACCGTTTGAAAGGGACATGAATTATGACGTTGGATCGAGGTTGTGGTCGCAATATATTACCGGTATGGAAGAGGGGATTGATTGTTTTGCTGGCGGCCTCGATCGCTCAGGCGACAGAAAATGCGCCGAATACACACATTTGGGATACGATGTCTCAATCGACTCAAACCGTCGATTTCGGGCATAGAAACCGCTGGAAGCGGGTTCCGACCGACCTTTTAAACCTCGAGGCGAATCCCCTAACAATCTCGGCGGATCCGGGATATTACGGCAGGGAATATGCCTTTCAAGGGGACGCAATCATTGAAAATCCACACTATACGGCCGCCTTCCAATGTCAAAAAGGTAAAGTTGTCATCTACTCAAAAACCAATCCGGGCAATAAGCTTATAGAATTCACCCCTCTTCAATTGAAAGGCCGGCCAGGCAAAATAACGCGTTGCAGGATATTGCAGAATACAGGGGATGATGCCGCTCTGGAAGTGACTTTTTCCGGTGATGGAGGCCAGGGACGCATGTCCGCCGTCATCGCCTTCGGGCCCTCTGAGATTGTCGAGATCAAACCCGCCGAGAACATGAAGGGAATCAGCCTCCTGAGCGCGATTGAATACGGCATCGTGCCCAGTTTCATCGGCGACGATCTCATCTTCAACCCTAAGGAATATACTTCAACGGACCGTCTTTACGTTCCTTCTGATAATCTCCTTGTTGGATTGCTTGAGGGCCGGGATAGTATGCTGGTTGTCACCTGGCCGGAGGGAAACCAACACACGACGCTGGCCTTAGGTCGTAAGCAGCGAACGCCGCGTCTGATCGAATCCGTTGACCTCGACAACGATAGCAAGAATATTTACCTCGCCGTATTGAGCGCGCCGGGCATCTGGCACAAAGAGAAATTCACGGTGTCTTTTTTGGAAAAGGATAAACAGATCGACTGGAAAAAGCCATTTCCCGCGAGATGGGTCACTCAATTGGTTGAGGGGGGCGTCAAAACAACCTACAAATTTAGAGAATCCCGGCTACAAAGAATCTGGCGCGGCGCCTTTGGTTCATACACGTACCCCGTCTGGTTTAGCGAGGGAAACACGTTCTTCCGCATGAGCAAGAAAATCCCGCCCAAAAACGAATCGATTATCTATTGCCTGGAAAGGCAAAATACTCCCCTTGCTGTTTCAACGCCCGTCGATATTTTGAAAGACACGCTGGGCCGTCCAACCTGCGATGCGATCCTTGATCTGCCGGGGCGTGTCATGCGAACCCATCACCGGCGCGGCGCCGAGGGCGTTCGCCGGGCGTGCACGTGTGGAGGCACGGAAGCCATACAAGCCGTCTTCAAGGCGGGCGAAGAAGTACGGAAAAGAGAATATGTCAATGAAATTGTTGACGATATGGTCTTCTTCGTCACGCAGCATATGGCGAGAATCGACGAGTATCAGGATCTTGCCGGCGACGTGCTGAAGTTTCTAAATCAGAGAAGGAAATCGAATCCCGAGTTGAAATCCTATCTCGACGCTATGTCCTCCATCGCCCAGGAAATCACTCAGGATTACAACCGGGCGAGGGACAATATGAAGACGCTCGCATACATGAACGATCTGGCCCGGCAGACCAGGGCGCTAACCCGGAAAAAAGATTCCAAAAACTTAGCTGCTTATGAAGACCTCAGTCTAAAATGGAGGAGAATGGGCGGCGCCCAGGATGACGTCGTCGCTCAGGGTCACAGACTCACAAGGAAACTCTACCAGGAAGCCGGGTATCTCTGCGTGGACCAACCGAACGCCGTGGACATCGCCGAACAAATCCGGGCACGTTGCCGGCAATGTCTCAGAAATCCTGATGGCTACGAAATATGGCCGAATTACTAATTTAGGAACCGAAAATGAAGAAACACCCTATTATCGTCGTATCTGTTTTATTCGGAGCCTTAGTCCTCCTTCAAAGCTGCGAACGCAAAGAACCGAAGGAAACCTCGAACGAGACCCAAGCCGAAACCGAAACCAAGATGGTCCTTCTTCCCGCCGGCTCGTTTATCATGGGGGAGGAAAGCGAAGTGGACTCGCCGCCGCATGAGGTCTCGGTCAGTTCATTCTATATCGATGCGCATTTAGTGACTCAAGAGGAATACGAGAAACGGATGCAAGATAATCCCGCCCGCTGGAAAGGGGGCCAAAATCCCATCGAGCAGGTCCGCTGGTCCGACGCCGTTAGATTCTGCAACGCCCGTTCCGAGGCGGAGGGACTTCAACCGTGCTACGATGTCACGACCTGGACATGTGATTTCAGCGCCAACGGATACCGCCTGCCAACGGAAGCCGAATGGGAATACGCCTGCCGGGCGGGCACGAAAACATCCTACTTCTTCGGCAATGATGACTCAAAACTGAAAGAGTACGCCTGGTATGAGAAAAATTCCGACGGAAAACCTCATCCGGTCGGCGAAAAAACCGCCAATCCCTGGGGACTCTACGACATGAGCGGGAACGTCTGGGAATGGTGCAACGATTTCTATAAAGTGGACTACTACACGGAAAGTCCGAAGCAAGATCCCAGAGGTCCCGAAACCGGCGAGACCAAAATCGTACGCGGCGGCGCCTGGAAATTCAGCGCCGAGAGTTGCCGGTCCGGCTATCGCTATAATGAAGATCCCGGCTACGCCGATGTCTGTTTCGGATATGATATTTACGGTTTTCGCTGTGTAAGAAACGATTCAGAAACGAAACCATAACACAGAAACGTATCGCGGGCATCTTGCCCGCGATTCGAGGGCGAGATGCCCTCGACACGATTCGGCACATACACTTTACCGAAAGCGCATGAATATGAGAGCTACTTCAATCAAGACCAATCTCTTATTCGTTGTAGGAATACTTCTTGCATTGATTGTCTCCTGTCGCTCGCCGTCTCCTGTGTCCGCTGAGAAAGTGTTATTCCAGGAAGATTTCAACACGTACGGTGGCCTCTCGACGCTCCCGGATGGCTGGTGGCACGAAGGAAGTAACGCCGTCCGAATCGAAAATGGGCATCTTCGGGCCGACGCCAATCTCGACAATAATGGTGAGGATTATGACGCATCGACGATCTGGCTGGAAAAGGTTTTCACCGGGGACATTCGCGTCGAATTCGACGCCCATATCCTTGCCTCCGAAGAAGACAAAAACAATATTAACTTCTTCTTTCTGTTCTCCGATCCGTCGGGCGAGCCGGTATCCGAATCAAAGAATGAACGAGCCGATGGAAAATACGGCAAGTATCACACGTTAGAAGGCTACGTCTTTACCTTCTTAGCCAATGGCAATCCCGACAAGGCCCGTTTTCGATTTCGAGACGATCCCGGCTTCAACCTGTTGCAGGAAAACTTCGCCTACGAATGCAAACAGCATAAAACCTATCACATTACCATCACGAGAATAGCCAATAGGATCGCCTACGCCGTGGACGGGACTGTTTACCTCGATACGATCGACGACGTCGCCAATCCCGAGCATACGTCGGGGATTATCGGCTTTCGGACTTGGCACACGGACTTGTGGTGGGATAATCTGAAAGTCACAGGGCTATAGCAACAACAATCCACAAACGAGAAGAGGACGACACATGATTTCCCGTTCAACACACATCTTACTCATCGCGATATTTTTCTACACAACGGGCCTGTCAGAAACCCGAACGATGCCCCAGGCTATCCACCCGGCGACAAGGCAAACGATCCAACCTCCAAACGGCACCACAGTCCCGACGAATCCTCCTTCGTTGCTATGGCCGATAGTGAAAGGTCAGGATATCCGATATCGTGTCCGTTTATCACAAAATCCGGATTTGGCTAACGAAACAACGATAAAATCAGATCAACTACCCTGGGCCATCTTCAATCCACATACGAAGCTCGAATCCGGTACGTGGTATTGGTCCTATGAGATATTAAAGAACGGAGAAGTCCAGGACGCATCGAAAATCTACCATTTCATCATCTCCGACTCGGCTCGAACCTATCTCAGTCCCCCGCCGAATCAAATGCTCTCCGCCTGCCCGACAAGCCATCCTCGAATCCTCATGACAACACGAGAGCTACCCGCTTTCCGGGAACGCATGAAAAGCTCACAAGAGGCCAAATCCATCCGCGCCGCCGCCGACAGGTTTATCGGCCGGCAGCCCCCTTCCGAAAGTTCAGCTCTGCCGAAACAAAAAGGGACAAACGCTTACGAACAAAGAAATTACGCCAAATGGGCCAGCAAAGCGCTCGGAAACCAGCTCCGCACAGCGGCCGAAAGCTTATCGAAGGCCTATCTCATCACAGGCGAGAGGAAATACGGCCGACAGGCGATCCGCTACGCGACCCATGTAGCCGGATTCGATCCCGAAGGCGTTACCGACCGGAAAGTAAGCGATTTCGCTGATGGAACGTGCCTTCGGTCGATGGTCCTGCCCTACGATTCGTGCTTCGATCTGCTAACGCCCCAGGAAAAATCCAAGCTCCAGCGGGCCATTGCCTTCCGCGCCGGCAGAATGTTCGACCAATGGCGAAATAACCTCGAAACCAGAATCTTCTCCGCCCATATCTGGCAACATATTTTGCACGAATTTACGGAAGCCGCCTTCGCGACCCTCGGCGAAATCGAACAGGCCGAACTTTGGGCTTCCTATGTCTATGAGCTTTGGCTCGCCCGGGTACCGCTATTGGGCGGTGAAGACGGCGGCTGGGCGAACGGAAACAGCTATTTCGGCACGAATTTCACGACTCTCGTCTCAATCCCGACGTTTTTCGGACAACTCACCGGCGTCGATTTCTTCGCCCATCCCTGGTATCTCAATACGATCTATTACATGCTCTATACGTGGCCGCCCGGCTCGGAACCCGACGGATTCGGCGACGGGTGCGAAAGACGTCAATTCGCCCCCCTCTCCCGTCTGGCCTTCGCCGACGTTCTCGGCAAACGATTCGACGATCCTTATGCCGGCTGGTACGTCCGAGAGTCTCTCAAATCGCTTGAGACAACACTTCAATCGGACGCTTCTCTGAGATGGCACCGACTGCGAACCGGAGACAACTCTCCGGCGCCGGCTCGCAGATCGTTCGATTTGCCGCAGGCCCGTCTGTTTGACGATGTTGGCGTGGCCGTCATGCACACGGACCTCGCAAATCCCGCCCACAATCTAATGCTGGCCTTTCGTTCCAGCCCTTTTGGATCGTTTAACCACGCTCACGCAGATCAAAACGCCTTCAATATCCTTTTCGGCGGTCGGCGTCTGTTTGCCAACTCGGGCTATTACATCGCCTACGCCGATGACCACTTCAACGGTTGGTACAAGCACTCGCGCGGCCACAACACCGTCCTGATCGACAACAAAGGGCAATCGTCCGGAACCCCAAACGGATACGGCTGGATCGCACGCTACCTGCATGGTCAGCGTATCACCTACTGCCTTGGCGATGCCTCAAATGCCTACGGCGACGCCGGGCTAACTCGCTTTCGTCGCCATATGGCGTTTTTGAGACCGTCGATTGTGGGCATCTACGACGAACTCGAGGCCGACCACCCTGCCGATTGGTCCTGGCTGTTACACAGCCCGGATAAGATATCAACCGGTTCGGCGAAGAATCGCCTTGCCGTAACCGGTTCCTGCGCTCGCAGCCAGGTTGATTTCTTTGCCTCAATCCCCTTGAAGATCGACGTTCACAACCGTTTCGACCCGCCGGCCCTGAACTGGCGAAAAAGAACCTCCGGAGAAAAGCTCATCCAATACTCCGACCAATGGCACGTGAATGTCTCGCCCACAAGAAAAGTCAAGGAGATGCGTTATCTGACTATCATACAAATATTGGACATAGAGGATAAGCGTCCTTTTGCTTCATCCGATATACTCGATGATCAAACGATTCGCATGGGACCCTGGTCGGTTGCCGCTCAGCTTGATCCAACGCTATCTGCATCGCTGGAGATCAATAACAGCGATCAGAAAGCGGCACTTGCGGTAAACAAAGGTTCGATCACCGTCGCGTCCGAACAATACACCCCCACTCAATCACACAGTTCCATGCTCATTGAGAAGCTGCCCGGCCGAAAGATCGTACGTGAATCCGTAGACACATATCCGGCGAGATAGCGGTTTCCTAAAAGAACAACAAGCAGTGACGCTGAAAGCTATGTTCGCGCTGCCCTGCCATAGATTGTCGCTCGCAGAATCAATGATCGCGGCTTTGAAAATCACATCGATCCCCCGAAGAGCAGGAAATCATTAATAGTTTTTACGACTGCGATTATTTCTCCCGAGTTAAACCAGAAATCTCTTGCATTGGATTTTGAAATAATATATAATACACACTGAGGATAATCACAGCGTTTCAGGTAACAAGATAAACGTTGTTGCGTAGAATCGCGAGATCAGGGAGGAAATATATATAGGGAGTGACTTTACGCGAAGTAAAGTGCGCCCATGTCGTGCAGGAGACGTTTTTGTAACCCAAGGAGAAAACCCGGTCAGTGATGAAAATGTCGTAACACATCAAATTCCCTGTCCACCGAATCAACGCATAAAATCTGTCCATAAAACACCGTCGACAAACACCTTTTGAGGACATGTTATGGAACGTAAAAACATCTCTCTTTACAAACTCACCGTATTCATCTTAACACTCATCTTATCTCCGCTGCCACAGAATTTAAGGGCGGCCGTCACCACAAGCGGTGATGTCACTCCCGTACTTATCGGCTCACCGGACACCTGGAATCCTTTGGGACCGGTGACGGTAGGCGGATGGGAGTTGGGCACACTCACAGTCACAGCGGGCGGATCGGTAACATCCCCTTCGGGAATCATCGGAGGCCACGATCCCATGTTTGGTACCCTGGCGGAATATTTCAATCCGGAAGCGGACCTGGGCGGAGGCACAGGGATAACCACCGTGACCGGTTTAGGATCCATATGGCAAACACCCAATCTTATGGTGGGTTTCTCCGGTGACGGAACACTTGGCATCACGGACGGCGGTACGGTAACAAACCAGATGAGTATCATTGGTATGACGTCCAACGGGATTGGAACCGCAAATGTGAGCAATCCATTCTCCGCCTGGGGACTCAGTGATAATCTCGTCGTGGGCGCCTGGGGTGAAGGCGATCTGACCATTTCAAACGGCGCCCTGGTCACAGCGCCGGATGTTTTTATTGGCGGTATGCCGTTCGATGTGATCGACGAGGACTATGATCCCAATTATATTCCCGACGGCACGGGCACGGTAACGGTAACCGGCGATGGATCAACGCTTCAAGTCACTGATTCAACGAGCCTCTACGTGGGTTATTTCAGCGACGGCACACTGGACGTCAACGACGGAGGACAGGCCACCAGCGCGCTGGGAATTATCGGGGCGGGGCCGGATGCGGTCGGCACGATGACGGTGGACGGTTCCGGTTCAGCCTGGGAGGCCACCGAAGTCGTCGTCGGCGCGTGGGGCGAGGGCGACCTGTCGATCTCGAATGGGGGCCGCGTGACGGCTGAGACGGTCTGGATCGGCGGCCTTGACGCCGACGACATTGAGATCGATCCCGAAATGCTGGCCGATTTCGGAGACGTCAACGGCGTCGGCACCGTCACGGTCACCGGTGAAGGTTCATCGCTCACCGTCACGGGGGACGATACCCTTAAAGTGGGCGCTGTTGGCACCGGAACGCTGACAATTTCTGACGGTGCGGATGTTCAATCGACCGAAACCTTCATTGGGGGTTATGCGACTTTTAACGATGAAGGTCCGATAGAAGTAGCGACCATTCACGAGGGAGGCCCGGGTACCGTCACGGTCACCGGAACCGGATCCACGCTGCAGGATGAGATTCTGACCGTCGGCGCCGGCGGTACCGGCACGTTGGGGATTTCGGCCGGTGGAACTGTGACTACGAACCTGGGTATTATCGGTCTCGGACCCAACAGCATCGGTACCACCACCGTAACCGGCAATCGTTCGACATGGAACATAACCGATTTGGATGATCCTTACGAGAGTGACCTGGACGGTACGCTGCTCGTGGGAGCCTGGGGCGAAGGCCACCTGACGGTCGCGGACGGAGGCGAAGTGAACGCGGTAGAAATGTATATCGGCGGGGCCGAACCGAACGAGCTCGGCACCGAAACGAACTGGGGCCAGGAAGATCCGATTCCCGACGGAACCGGCACCGTAACCGTAACGGGCGACGGTTCGCTTCTTCGCGCCACGCCTTCAGGAGGTGGAGGCAATACGACGTATGTCGGCTATAACGGCGACGGGACTTTGAATATCCTCGACGGCGGCGAGGTGCAGACCGACGCCGTCATCGTTGGCGTGTTGGAAGACGGCAACGGCCTCGTCAATGTAGATGGAACAGGATCGACCCTGCGAATCGACGGGGTTGACGCTCACGATGTGCAAGCCGAGGGTGAAGGACATATGATCGTCTCCAATGGGGGACAGGTAATTGTTAATGATGCCAATAGCCTTCTTGATGTCGCCGATTCAGTAACGGTCGGGTCGGTGGGCGCTGGAAGTACCCTGACAGTTTCGGGCGGCGGCCTCGTGCGTTCCGACTCGGGCATAATCGGAGGTACCGATCCGGAATTTGAAACCCTGGCGGAATACTTCGATCCCAATACCAGCCTGGGCGACGGCACAGGCACGGCCATCGTCACCGGCGCGGGATCGCGCTGGGAAACAGAAAGCTTGATGGTCGGCTTTTCCGGTGACGGAACGCTTCAAATCGCTGACGGCGGCAGGGTTGCAGACCAAACGGGCATGATCGGTGTCATGTCCGATGCCGTTGGAAGCGTGGAAGTCAGCGGTTCTGATTCTCGTTGGATTAATAATACGAATCTCGTGGTGGGAGCCTGGGGCCAGGGTGATCTGACCATTTCAAATGGCGGACAGGTGACTACGCCTGATATGTATATCGGCGGCATGCCGTTCGATGTTGTGGAGGAGAACTACGATCCGAACCTTATCCCCAACGGTACGGGCACGGTAACCGTAACCGGTGAGGGCTCGTCCCTCGATGTAGCGAACTTCTTTTCTCTCTATGTGGGCTATTTCGGCGAGGCCACTATGGACGTCAACGACGGCGGCGAGGTCAACAGTGAGCTTGGAGTCCTTGGACTAAGTCCCGATGCGGTCGGCACGGTAACGGTACAGGACGCCAACTCGGCATGGTCGGCCGCCCAGGTGATCGTCGGCGCCTGGGGCGAAGGCAACCTGACAATCTCGAATGGAGGCGGAGTGACGACCGAAACGATGCTGATCGGCGGTCTTGACCCGAACGACCTGGAACTGGATCCCAACATGCTGGCCGATTTTGGAGACGTCAACGGCGTCGGCACAGTGACAGTGACCGGCGAAGGTTCGACGCTTACCGTCACGGGGGATGACACCCTATATGTGGGCCCCGTGGGGACCGGCACGCTGACCGTCTCGGACGGCGCGGATGTGAACTCGGTCGAAACTTACGTCGGCGGTTATGTCTCTTTTGAGGATGAGGGTGACACGGAAGTAGCCACCATGCACGACGAAGGGACGGGCACCGCCACGGTCACCGGGACCGGCTCGGCGTGGGTCAACGAGATATTGACCGTCGGGGCCGGCGGCACCGGTACATTAGAGGTTTCGGCAGGCGCAACGGTAAGCAACAACCTGAGCATCGTCGGCCTCGGGCCGAACAGTACCGGAACGGCCACGGTCACCGGCACCGGTTCGACGTGGTCCACCTGGGATGCGGACGATCCCTTTGATGAAGACCTGGACGGTACACTGATTGTGGGGGCCTGGGGCGAAGGCCGCCTAACGGTTGCAGATGGAGGCCAAGTGAACGCCGCGGACATGTATATCGGCGGCGCCGAACCGAACCAACTCGGCACCGAAACGAACTGGGGTCAGGAAAATCCCAATCCCGACGGTACGGGGACGGTGACGGTGACGGGCGAAGGTTCCTTGCTGCGGATCACAGAGCCGACGAGTCTTTATGTGGGATTTTTCGGCGAGGGCACGCTGGATGTCAATGACGGTGGAACGGTGCTCAGCGATTCGACGGGAATTGGCGTGATGCCGGACAGCATCGGCACGACGACGGTGGACGGTGACGGCACGACGTGGATCAATTCCGAGAATACGTTTGTCGGCGGCTTCGGCACAGGGGCGCTGACCATCTCTAACGGCGGACGGACGATCATTGAAGAAACGTTATTCATTGGCGGATTCGACACCAGTGATTTCGATATCGAGACCGGCGAACTGGGCGATCCCAACGGCACCGGTACGGTCACCGTGACCGGTGATGACTCCATACTTATTAACGCGCCCTTAGGTAATTCGACGACTTATGTCGGCTACAGCGGCGACGGAACCTTGAATATCCTCGACGGCGGCGAGGTACAAACCGATGCCGCCATCGTCGGCGAACTGGAAGACAGCACGGGCCGGGTCAACGTCGATGGAGCGGGATCGACGCTGCGGATTAACGGTGTTGACCCGCATGTCGTTGAAGGCGAAGGAGACGGTGAAGTCATCGTTTCCAACGGTGGACAGGTGATCGTTGACAATCCAAACGGCCTCCTTCATGTCGGCAACAACGGGGATTTCGACAGCGGCACCCTGACCGTCGGGTCGGAGGGCACCGGCAGCACGCTGACGGTCTCGGGCGGCGGCGTTGTGAATTCTTACCAGGGCGTCATCGGCGGCTATGATCCCCATCATCTTCAAATTGGAGATTATCTGGGCCCCGGCGCCAATCTGAATACAGGCACCGGTACGGCGACAGTCACGGGTGCAGGATCTCGTTGGAACACGACACATCTTGAAGTGGGCTTCTCAGGTGATGGGACCCTCTCGATCAACAACGGTGGCCGGGTTACAGATACCTCCGCCTTTATCGGCGCCGCACCGGGTGTCAACGGGATCGCTGAAGTCACCGGCTCCGGCTCTCTCTGGGATCATGACAGCGATCTCGTCGTCGGCGCGTGGGGCAACGGCACGCTGGGCGTCAGAGAAGGCGGTGGGCTCGTCAGCAGAAACGCGTACCTCGGCGGAATGCCGGCGGATGTGATCTGGACGGATTTCGATCCCAATTATGTCCCGATGGGCTCTGGCACGGTCACGGTCGATGGCCCGGGTTCTCTCTGGGAAAACAACCGCATATTGTCTGTGGGTACCTATGGGAAAGGAGTGCTGACGATCAGCGGGGGCGGTCAGGTCGCTTCAAGATTTGTTGATATCGGTGGACTTCCACTCAATGAATCTGAAGTTGATTCGAACACGCCGGGCTTTAATCCTACCGGGACGACAACCGTGACGGGCGGAGGATCGTTGTTGGGAACGGATGTGCTCACAGTGGGTACCTACGGGGAAGGAGTGCTGACGATCAGCGGGGGCGGTCAGGTCGCTTCAAGATTTGTTAATATCGGTGGACTTTTACTCGGCGGATCTGAAGTTGATCCGAACACGCCGGGCTTTGATCCTACCGGAACGACAACCGTGACGGGCGGAGGATCGTTGTTAGAGGCGAATACGCTCGTAGTAGGTACCTCCGGAACAGGAACCTTGAATGTCCTGAACGGGGGCGGCGTGAACGGCTTTCTCGGGATTATCGGTTTCGAGCCGGGCGGCACGGGCGTGGCGACGGTTGACGGTAATGGCTCGTTCTGGCAGCTTAACGACGATGGAGAATCGAACGGCACGTTAGGCGTCGGTATCGGCGGAAACGGCCAATTGACCATCTCCAACGGCGGCCGAGTGACCGCCACGGACGCCATGGTGGGCGGAGCCGATGTTAACGGCGTCGATCCCCAGGACTACCCCACCGGCAACGTTTTAGTCACCGGCGAGAATTCATCATTCCAGGTTCTCGAAAACCTTCACATCGGCGGCGTGGGTCCGGACAACATGGGACCCGGGAGTGTCTTAGTCTCCGATGGCGGTTTGGTCGATGTCGGCAACGAACTCTACGTATGGGATACCGGCCTCCTGGGCGGTGACGGCACCGTAAATGTGTCGGCGCCGACAACACTCCTTAATTCCGGTACAATCTCTCCCGGCAACTCCATCGGAACCCTGACCGTCAACGGCAACGTGGTCTTCGAACCCAACAGCACGTACGCCGTCGAAATTTCAAACGATGACACGAGCGACCAACTCAACGTGAACGGGGATGTCACCATTAACGGCGGCACCGTTCAGGCGATTGCGGTGGACACGATTGTCGGGGCGCATGAATACGAGATCATCGCCGCTAATTCCGTGGAGGGCACCTTCGACGTGCTGAACACGGCCCTGGTCCAATCCGTGGCGGATGCCGGGCTGGATTACGATCCGAACTCGGTATGGTTGCGCATCGCGGCGATGGCATTCAATGATCCGAACATCTGGCGTACGGAAAACCAAAGGAACGTCGGAGAAGCCCTGCAATTTATCGCGACAAATCAGGGCGGCAACAGCAGTACCGCGGCACTACAGGGTCTGGCGAATTTCAACCAGGTCCGCCAAGCTTTTGACGAACTCTGCGGTCAAACCCGCCCCACCCTGGGTCCGATCACGACCTCAATGACCTCCAATTACATCGGCGCCGTCTCGGGCGGACTTCAGCGAGGCTCGTTTGCCAGATCGAACCGCCCGGGCAACGGCCCCTTGCTGGCGATGGCGGGATCCGATCCGATGACGGGCATGGATGTCACGACGGATGTGAGTCCCTCAGGCCGGTCCGTTGCGCTGGGCAACGGCACAAGCGTTCTGGGTGATGCGCCCTGGGGCATCTGGATCAAAGAGTACGGCCTTTTCGGCGACCGAGACTCCGAGAGCGGCGTCTTTGGATATCGATACAATACCTACGGCTTCGGCGTGGGCATCGATAATTACGTGACAGATGAACTGTTATTAGGTCTTACGTCCGGCTACTCCAGCGGGCAAATCGACTATTACGGATCCAGAAATAAGACCGATACGGACGGCATTTACCTCGGTCTCTACGGCCGGTGGACGCCGGGGTCCTGGTACACCCAGGCCATGCTGACCTATGCCGGGATGGAGTATGAAACGGATCGTTATATCAATCTAACCGGCGAGCATCTGAAGGGCGATCTGGACGGCTACGATATAGCCGGATATATCGAAACCGGTACGAGTTGGGAATATCCAAGTGGCTGGAAGATCAATCCGCTGATCGCCGCACAATGGTCGTCCCTCCGCCTGGACAGCTATTCCGAAACAGGCGGCCCCAGCGCTTTGACCTTCGGCAGCGAGCGGTTTAATTCGTTCAAGAGCGCCTTGGGTGCCAGGATATCCAAGGATCTATCAAGCGAATACGATAGCAGAAAGTTACTCTGGGAAGTGCGGGGCCGATGGGTGCATGAGTTCGACGATGTACAGGCTTCCGTAGATGCCGCGTTCGTCACCAACCCCGGCGTCCTGTTCAAAGTCAGCGATTCCGAATTGTCTCGCGACAGCGCGGTACTCGGTACGGGAATTAAAACGGAGCTATTTGAAAACACGTCGCTTTCATTGGAATACGACGTTCGGCTAAACGCAGATGATGTTGCTCATCTGGTGAGTATCGTGTTCGATCATCGCTGGTAGAAAGGAATAGAACTCGAAGCCTAAACGACTGACTCGGCCTCATTAGGGCTGGAATATTAAATCTTTCAAAGCGATACCGTCGGGGTCTGAAATGCGCAGATACAGCCCCCAATTGAACTCGGTATTGCAGACTTTGATGAGAACTGTATTCTCGCCCTTTCGGAGCTGGATGGGCAGTATATCGCTATCCGGTGCGGCGGAACGTTCCACATTTTTGGAGAGAATTTTCTCGCCATTAAACCAAAGCGTCGCCGTATCATTTGTGCCCAAACGAATCTGCGCCGAACGGGCCTTTGGACTAAAAACCTTACACCATGCATAGGCGCAGACCCAGTCCGTCGGCGATAGATGGTCCAGGAAGTTCAGGTATCCCGTTGAATCGGCCGATGCCGTTTTCCAATCCGACGAGTCAATCCGGCGTTCAGGGGGATAAACCGTATGGAAGCAATCGACCCCTTGACCGCCGAATGGCCCGATTACCTGGAACCGCTCAACAAAACCTAACATTTGCACAAACTCATCTGACTCGTATCGCCTGACCTTCTCGCTCAGCGTCTGTATCCGCTCGGCAGACATCCATTTGGCTCTCAGGACGCTCTTGAAGGCATCCAACTGCTTGTCCACCGGCAGCGTTGCGTTGCTCACCTTGCCATACCGAGCCACGTCTGCTTCCGTAAAATGCCACCATGTAGCACCGTGACCGTAGATCCAGCAATACTTTTTGCCGCCCAATAGCATCCCTGCATATTGATTGCGAAAATCCTCCGGTGAATAATTGCGGCTCTTATCCGCATACGAGCCGACGATCTTATTCCCGAATTTTTCGACCCGGCCGCTATAGCCTAAACGGTTTCCGTCCTCGTCTAAAATATCCCGATAATATCCCAGCGGCCAGCCCCCCAGAACGATGGAACACGTCTTTTTCCAGTACTGGGCCGACGACTTATCCAAATGGTTGAAGATCTCCGTCTCCAGAGCGTGAACGTAATGAATCAGGCCCAGCGTCGAGACCATTTTATAGGAATGTTCCGTCAGAAGATGAAGCCCGCCGGGCGCGTTCGCTTCGGCCATCCCCTGAAAAAAACCCACAAAAAGATCGGTCGCCAGCGGCCCGTAGTAGCGAATCCCCTCGGGCAACGTGAGGTACACCATATCCGGATAGCCATCCAACATAGCCTTTGCCAAATCCCGACCTCGCCTGACGGCGGCTTCGCGCAGCTCGGCCTGCGTATATCCTTTATATTCATAGCCCTCCCAATCCAAATCATATTGCTCGCCTACATATTCAATATCGAGCGCGACACCCCGGCAGCCGGTCATCCGGGCAAATCGAGCGGCCTCGTAAAAATTTCGAGTGCACTTGGCCCATGCGGCATCGTCGGTCCAGAGAGGAACGTGACTGTAAAAGGCGACTTTGACAAAATTCTCCGTGATTCCCCGCTTGCGACATTCATCATTGCAGGTTTTGATTCGCTTGAAAGTCTGATCGTCCTCGCCGCGAGTCGTTCCGTCGCCGTCGGTAGCCCAAACATCATCGGACCAGTTTCGCATGATGCCGGATAATAAGAATCCATCAAAGCCCGTCGCCTTCCACTGCCCGGCCGTATCCTGTAGGTATTCAGGTGTGATAGGACTAAAAAGCAACGTATGAGGAGGCCTTATCTCCGCTCTCACTGCGCATGCACAAAACAGGACGATGCCAGGTAGCACAATACACAAGGTTCTCATGATCGCTCCTTAAAATTCCTGAAAATCATCCCCCAGAACGGATGATATATTACCCTTACATAGCTCTGTCAACAACGAAGAAGTCTCTTACCTGAAGTCTGAGGGAGAATTCCAAATTGGAATTTAGTGGACAATCTCCCCAAAATTTAGAAGATAGAAATGTGCATATAAACAACAAGTTAACGAATAAGACATATTGGAGGTGAACAAGACCAATGACAACGAAAATAAACTCACGTGAGATAGATCGCCGCTATATGCTCCGTGCAACCGGCGCCGCGCTGGCTGCTTCGGGCTTTCCACTCAACTGGGTCGCCGCCGCTCAAAAGAAGAAACAGAAGATCCTATACTTCACGCGCTCGGCCGGTTTCGAGCACGAAGCCGTCAAAGTCAAAAACGGCAAGCCCAGCATCTCGGATCGGATCCTCACCGAACTGGGCCAACGCTACGGTTTTGAGGTCGTCTGCACGAAGGACGGCCGGGTCTTCGACGGCGATCTCGATCAGTACGACGCGATTGCCTTCTATACGAGCGGTGTTCTCACTGAGCCGAATAAAGCGAAGACGCCGCCCATGACGCCCGAAGGCAAGAATAAGCTTCTACAAGCCATCGCCGACGGCAAAGGTTTCGTCGGCTTCCACGCCGCAACCGATTCCTTTCATTCCAAAGGGCCCAGAGACCAGAACCAGACGGAAGTCGATCCTTATATCGCCATGATCGGCGGTGAATTCATCGTCCACGGCGCTCAACAGGAAGCGACGATACGCACGGTCTCGCCCGAATTCCCCGGCGTCAGAGACTTCGGCCGAATCCAGAAGCTCAGAGAGGAATGGTACACCCTCAAGAATTTCGCCGACGACCTGCACGTCATTCTCGTCGAGGACAATGAAGGGATGAAGGGGGACTGCTATCAGCGCCCGCCCTTCCCCTGCACCTGGGCTCGCAAGCACGGTAAAGGACGCGTTTTCTATACATCCTTCGGTCATCGCGACGACATCTGGACCAGTGCGCGCGTACAGGGCATTATCGCCGGAGGTCTGGCCTGGGCGATGGGCAACGTGACCGTCGATGTCACACCGAATATCGGCAAAGTGACGCCTAAAGCCAGTCAGTTGAGATATTGACAAGGCTTGCCGGGAAAATAATACGAACCAACTCGCGCCCAACCCAGTATCTTGGGACAATGGGCCGAGCGTCGACGAACACGGTTCGATACTCGGGTATTAGAAAATGAGGCTCCCGGGAGGCGCAAGAGAAATGACGCGAACGTACCACACGCTTCTGCTATTCGTACTGGCAATTCTATCCGTAGCTGACGCTAATGACTGGCCTCAATGGCGAGGCCCTTACTTTAACGGTTCCACCGATGAAAAGAATCTTCCTTCAGACTGGAGCCAAACCGAAAATATCGCCTGGAGCGTCGATTTGCCCGGCTCGTCCGCAGCGACGCCGATCATCCAGGCGGACCGAATATTTCTATCGGGAGTTGATTCTGAAGAAGAAGTACTGCTGGCGATGTGCTTCGAGAGAATGAGCGGGAAACTCCTCTGGAAACACGACATCGCACAAGGAACCAGCCACGATAAACGGAGTACCTTCGCGGCCTCCTCCCCGTTGACCGACGGCAAGATTGTCGTTTTCTTCTATGCAAACGGCGACCTCGTGTGCTTCGATAGTGATGGGGATCGCCGGTGGGCCCGTAATCTTCATAAGGACTACGGACCTTTCGCGTTCCAGTGGACCTTTGCCAGCAGCCCGACACTGTTTAACGGCAAACTGTACGTGCAGATATTACAGCGGGACGTGCCCGTGCGAGGTCGCGGCCTGTCGGGCCAAAAGAATGAATCCTACCTGCTGGCCCTGAATCCGAATACCGGCGAGACGCTTTGGCGGGTTATTCGCCCAAGCCAGGCCCGGCGGGAATCGCGTGAAGCATACAGCACACCGATTCCTTTTACTTTAAATGGGAAACAGCAATTACTGATCGCCGGAGGCGATGCACTGACCGGGCACGATCTCGAAACGGGTAAGGAATTGTGGCGATGGGGCACCTGGAACCCGAGACGCATCACACACTGGCGGCTGGTTCCCTCGCCCGTCACCGGTGAAGATATTATTCTCGCCTGTGCTCCCAAGACGGATCCGATCTACGCGATCCGGCCGAATGGAACGGGAATTCTCGATGACAGCGCTATCGCCTGGACCAGCCTGGAAGAAAGAAAAGTGACTTCCGACGTTCCTACGCCCGCGTATTACGATGGAGATTTCTTCGTACTCAGTGATTTGCGAAAGCATCTCGCGCGCGTGGAACCACGGACAGGTAAGGTGAAGTGGGGCATCGAGACGCCGGGCCGGGCCAAATACGAAGCCTCGCCGCTGGCTGCGGATGGAAAGATCTATATCATCAACCACGACGGAGAAGCCGCGGTGATCCACGCAGAAAACGGCAAGATTCTCAACGTGATCCCAATGGATTCAACGAGCGGCGGCGAAGTCGTCCGAGCCTCCATTGTCGCCGCACAGGGTCAGTTGTTTATACGAACGACACGTAAATTGTACTGTGTTGGAAAATGAAATCCGGTCGTTATTGTTAAGACATCCCAGCCGGCTTGGAAATCGTAAATCTGTAATAGAAGAAGTAGCTCGTGCCGAATTCCCGGATCAGTTGCTGGAGCACTGCCTGCCTGTTCAGAGGCTGCATTGAATTATAGACTCGCACGAATCGATTGTATCGTTCCATCGTTCCAGGCTTGATCTTCAATATGCCCAAGTCCGGCTTCTGGCCGGACATCCCCTGATGGATAAGCATGGCCTCTTCATAAAGGGTGGGAATCTCCTGATAGCCGAGATCCGCAAGACCTCTGAGATTCACTGCCATATTCTTAAAATCTCCCGCCAGAAGATAACACGCCATAAGGTATTCAAAGGCCATTCGATTATTCGGATTCTGTTTGAGCAGTCCCGTCAGCATCTCTTCGATGGATTCCGTGTACAGTCTGGGATTCTCATCTCTGCGAATATACGAACCGATCCTTTGAATAGTCGCCGCTCGGCTCTCCTCGAATCCATTCGTCAGCCCGTCTAACATCGAATCCGCCTTGTCACGATAGATCAGATCTTTCTTCAGTCCGTTGAGGTATATCCGAGCCGTATCTTCCTGCCCTTTGATGATGTTAATCCAGGCGAGCTTTTCGAGCACCATACCCAGACGACCCTCGGCGGCCAAAAACTCCGCCGCCAGTTTTTCGGCATAGTTCATATTTCCCAGCTCAATGTACGTATCGCACATCTTCAACTGGGTCATCGACGATTCCTCCGGCTCGTGCGTGAGCAAGAGGGCATGGGGATTTTGCGGGAAACAAAACATGTCGTATCCCAACCGGCCGGCATGATACAAAGCCCGATTGATGTCGTGATTGCAGTAGATATTGTAGATATTCTTCGGCAGACGACGCCCGAGTTCGAGAACCTCGGGCCATCGCTTCTGACGAGAAAGACAGTTCATAACGACGATTTTCCTGTGAATCCCATCATAGCTGAAAAACAAACCCGCTCCCAGCACAACCATGGGAACCAGAGGCAATAAGCGTTTTCCGAGACGCACGAAGGCTTTCCCCGGCCCCCTTCTGACGGCCTTTGTCTTCCTGGGACGGGTGGCGCGGGCATTGCCGGACGTGCCGAATATCGCTTGCCATAAGCCAGTCAGCAATACTGTCGCCGGCACGAGGATGTAAAGCATAACAATCAAAATCTTCGATAGCATCCTGATATCTGCTGTCAACTCCGGAAAAGGTGTCAATATGAGAAAGGCCTGTTTGGGTGATACGTAAAAAATATATCCGGCAAGACTCCAAATGACAACCGTTGAGATTGGGAGAATAAGAACAGCGGAAATCCAATTCTTACGAATGAAAAGTAAATAAATGGCGGTCATTAGTGAAAAGACAAAGACGCCTCCGGCGCCGGCAAACCAATAGCCGATCGCCGCCATGACAGAGAAAACAGCCATGCGAACGGGGATGCTGCGTATCGGTATTTTCTCGAAACCCAGCGAAAGCAGTAATCCTGCAAAAGAGGTCAAACATGCCGCAAGTGGATGATCATAATGATTGGTGATAAGCACAATCATAACCGCCGGGGAAAAAGGCAAGATAGTCGAAGCCGAATGACGGATATACGCATAATGCCCTCTCGAAAGCTCATAAAGACACAAGGCAACCAAGGTAATAAGCAGCGCCCCGAGCCACGATTCATGATATCCCTGTGAGACCAGACCAACCAGATACTGAACCAATCCACCGGGGAGGCTCAGCGAATCCGCCCAAAATCGCCACCCGGTAGCGTACTCAGGAATATCCGCGATGAGCGTGCCATACCCGTGGTAGATCAGATGCGGTTTGACGACGATCCATAAATAGACATAACAGAACAAAAAGAAGATCAGGCCGAGCGCCAATCGCCCTTTATTCCACAATATCCTTTCATCTTTCCGGATCATGGATTGTCAGTGACTCCTACTCACGCTCCTGCCAGGGATCGGACCCTGCGGCCTTCGGCGTGGCGCCCGTTATTGGAACGTCAACGCCAATGGCATCCTTGCTTCGGGCGGCCCGTGCCAGCACGCGTTGACTGACCTTCACCGGACTGGATATCAGTTCCGGAACGCTGAATGTCTCTAATAGCGAATTGTAGTAAGCGGGATCTCGCTGCGGCACAATAAACGGCTTGTGCACCGTGCCGTCACCATCCACATAGCTAAGATACGTTCGTGTAAAACGACCGTCCCGGCGTCTGCTGCTAAACGCAATCCACCGGCTGTCGCGCGACCAACTGTGCCACGATTCGGAATGCGGGCTATTGACCGTGAGTTTGCGATATTGGCGCGTCGAAAGATCCATCATATACAGATCACTGCTGGCCTGATATACAGGAAAACAACCGTACTCACACATACAGAAGAGCAGAAACTTGCCGTCCGGCGAGATTCGCGGCAGCATAATACTCAGCCCAGTCTCCTCGGCGAATAATACCGTCTCGACATCTCCCCAGCTATGGGTTTGGATATCGTAACGGATTCGACATAAATCGTATTTGAGCTTGTCATAATTCTCAGGCGGTACTTTGTTACGATCCGTCCATAGGATGGGTCCGCTGCAAAAATAGAGCCACTGGCCGTCCGGGGACCACGTGGGATACGTTTCGAGCCGATTCTTATCCGATAGCGCAGGCGGGCAAACCGCCTTTCGCTCTCTGACCCTGTAACAAACCAGGGCCGAATCGAGGTCGACGACGTCGCGCACTTCCATCCGGCCGGCATGAAAGAACTGCCGGACTTTGTTGATCGAATACACCGCCAGAGCGCCGCTGGGATGCCACGCGGTATAGCCCCATTTAGCACTGATTTTTTGAACCTTAGCATTGTGAGCAAGCAGCGTAGAGCTTCCATACGTTGAACTGCGGAGACCGATGGTCATCGTGCCGGGATCATTGCCGACAAAGCTGTGGCAGTTTAGACACCCGCCTTCAAAAGACCGGCCATGCATGACCAGGGATTCATCAAAGTTAGTCAGATTGCGCTGATAAATCCCGATATCCCTCCACCAGTTGTAGATGGGTAACATCCGTCGATACACAAGGGTGCTGTCAATCTCTTCTTCAGCGATAGTATTCGATACACTTTGGAACTTCCGCCATTCGTTCTCGGTATTCATCACATAAACATCAAAAAAGACCTCACGGCCCCGATTGGATCTGAGTAAATCCCGCCATTTCCTGCGAGGAATGCGAATCTGGCCTATCTTGCTGAAAAGATCTATTGACTCATCGTCGCCGGCGTGAATCCTGATGAAGTATCGCCGTCCCTCTTCGAGAATCGTGAAATTGAGCGGAGCGATATTAGCCGGGATAACAACATCCGAGTAGTCCGGACTGATTTTCGGTTGAGCACCGACCTCAACATAGTCCTCGATTGTCTCGGGCGAATTCAGTGCATAGCATAATCCCACGACAATGGCAATGACGCCAAACAACACCGCTACAACTAATCTATTTCTCAATCCGCGTGTCATATATAATGAGATAGCTGTCAATGCGTTACGACCCTATTGCATTCACCGGTTATTATACCCCCGTTCCAGTCTTTCTTCCAGTACCCTCATATATCGGGCTTGTCACTTGTTTTTTTTCCGGCTCCCTGACGACATCCCGCACGATAAAGGTTGTGCCCTTTCGAGTCGGATGGTAAAGTAGTCATCGAAAAATCTCTGCTGTCATATGAACCGGGTATTTGACTTTATGGAATCGCCCATACTTGATATTCGCGACGTTAGCTACAAGATCAACAACCGGACGATCCTGGATCACGTCTCCTGGCAGATTGACAAGGGCACGCATTGGGCCGTCCTGGGCCCCAACGGCGCGGGCAAGACCACTTTGCTTAAGATCGCCTGCGGGTACATCTGGGCCAATGCCGGAGGCGCGGTCTATCGAAACGGCCAAGCGCTTGTGGATCTGAGGGAACTGCGAAAAAGTATCGGCTGGGCAACCCTATCCCTAACCTCGCAAATTCCACACGGAGAAAATATCACTCGAACCGTCGTCTCAGGCAAATTCGCCCAGCTCGGACTGTGCGAATACGCCGGGCAAGAGCCGCAAGAGGCGGATTTTGCCCAGGCCTGCGAATATCTGTCCGAAATGGGCTGCGCCCACGTCGCCAACCAAAAGTTTGGAACGCTTTCACAGGGGGAAAGGCAAAGAGTGCTCATCGCACGGGCTCGTATGGCCCGGCCGTTACTGTTGATCCTCGACGAACCGTGCGCCGGCCTCGATCCGGGAGGCCGCGAGATGCTCTTGCAATCGATCCAGCATTTGGCCGAGACCCAACAACGGATGGGACTCATACTCGTCACCCAGCATATCGAGGAGATTATGCCCGTGTTTGACCGAGTCCTTGCACTTTCCAACGGAAAGATCATCGAGCAAGGTCCGAAAGAAAACGTGGTCTCTCCACAGCTTATCCAGCGCCTTTACGGCATTTCCGCAAGAGTTTTGCACTCGGCAGACCGATATTGGATGGTTTGTGACTAAAGAAGGAGAATAACGTGATAATGCAAGATAAAAACGACCCAAACTCTACCGGCGATAATCTGGTGAAAGGCTTGCCGATGTTCACTGCCTCGGCGCCCGAAATTATCGCGAAAGAAAAGGCCGATCTTCAAGCCCTCGCAAACAAGCCCCCTTTACAGCGATGGCGGGGATATTTAGCCAAAACAGGTCCCGGGTGGTTGCAAAGCGCTTTAGTGTTAGGCAGCGGCAGCGCCATGGCCTCGCTTTTCGCCGGAGCTTTTCTCCAATATCGACTTCTTTGGGTACAACCGCTGGCTATGGGGTTGGGCATCGTTATGTTCTGGGCGATGGCGTATCAGACGCTTTCGACCGGCGTGCGTCCTTTTCACGCGATGAAACGTTTCATCCACCCGGTCGTCGCCTGGAGCTGGGCTCTCGGCGCGCTGGTGGCAACGGTCATCTGGCACTTACCGCAATACGCATTAGCGGCCGGCATGACCGATGATATGATCAAGGCGGTTTCGGGCTGGACGCCTTCATCCGCCGCGGCGCAAACCGCCTTGCTCATTGGTATCGGCCTGGTTGTTTTGGCGATATCGACATTGGTCGTCTGGACGTACAGCAGCGGGCATAAGGGTATTAGATTATACGAACGTATCCTCAAGGGTCTCGTCTGGATGATCATTGTCGCTTTCTCGATTGTCATCATCCGCCGGGCCATAGCCGGCGGCGTGGAGTGGGGCAAGCTCTTTAAAGGCTTTCTGCCATTGTACATCCCGACGGACCCGCGGGGTGTCTCGATTGTCATGGCAGCCTTCAGCGCGGCTACCGGGATCAACGCGACGTTTCTTTTTCCTTATACCTTGCTCGCCCGAGGATGGGGTAAGGAACACCGGGGCTTGTCCGGCTTTGATTTAGTGACCGGAATGATGCTGCCGTTCTGCATCGCGACATCGCTCATGGTGATCGCCACCGGGTGTACGATTTACGACCCCGTGCAATTCGCGTCGGGCTCCACGAGACTCTCACCCATGGCCGCCGCGGCTATGCTCGAGTCCGCGGGATTGGGCGTGTTCTTCTCACGAATTGTTTTCGGCCTGGGGATACTCGGTATGGCCCTAACCTCGATCACGATGCACATGCTGATCTGCGGATTTGCCTTCTGCGAGATATTCGGGATCGAACCGGGTAGCTGGCGGTATCGTTTAGCGTGCCTGATCCCGGCGCCGGGTGTCCTCGGGGTGGTTCTTTGGAAGTACATCGGCTCCTGGATTGCGATACCCACGTCGGCGATATGCGGCCTGATGCTGCCGATCGCCTTTGTTTCTTTCTTCATTCTCAATAACAGCAGGAAATACCTGGGCGACGCGAAACCCAAAGGGACAATTGCCATAATCTGGAACATTGCGATGGTGATTTCTATCGTGGCGGCGTTCGCCAGTATCGTCTATTACCTTATCTCACTGGTATAATCTCGTTCAGCCTTTCTCAGGACCCGAGCTGGCCCAGATGGCGTTGATATCGTCCTTGATTCGTTCGCCTCGATACATTCTTAGAAAGCGTCTGTGAATTTCGAGTCCGTTGGCTTTAACAAATTGTACAGCATACACATTGTCGGTAGGTACATCCACAAACACGGCCTTTCCCGCACATCGTTCGAAAGCATCCGACAACAACGCCGGACCTGCGTCTCTCGTGGCCGTACACGGACCGATCTGGATGGCAATTCTTCCGGGATGCAAGGTGACAAAGCCTTCGATGACACCGTTCTTCATCACAACACGCAAATTCTCAGAAAATTCCCTGAACAGCGCCTTTAGCATCTTCGCCCGATGCGTGCCCGCCATTCGCTTGTCAAACTCAACGATATCTGTAAACATCTCCGTCGTTGCTGTTGTCACTGACGGTTTGACTTTGCTTTTTGGTGCGAATCCTTTGAAACGAGCTACTTCGTATTCCGGCAGAAAGCCCAATTTCTCATAGAGAGGCTGACCCAGATGGGTTGCGTCTAAACGGATCGTCTCGATCTTGCACATTTCGAGATAGTTAAGAGTATGTTTCAAAAGCGCCGTGCCGATACCTTTTCCCCGTGACGCTTTCTCAACAAGAACCATAGCAACCCAGGCCACTTGATTGGAGATAAACGTCATCGTCGTCCCCACGGCGCGTCCTTCAAATTCGGCGACAAAAGAGCCCTCAGATCCCAAATTGAAAAAACGCAACCAATCGGATTCCAAATGGTTCCACCCCGCCTCTTGCGTTAATCGCACTCCGAGTCCAAGATCATCCTTTGTCATTTGTCGAATCTCTATCATAGCGGCACACTATAGTCGATATTCGGAGAAGAACATAGCTTGCAATTTCGAGGATTTATGTTAGCATCTTTTTATGCATACACAAAAAACAAACAAAACACGTCGTGATTTCCTGAGACATGTAATCGCTACGGCCGGGCTCGTTGCAGCACCATGTGACTGGCTCACAACCGGTACGGTGAGAGCGTCTCTCGATTCCAAGAACCGGCAACGTATTGAGGCGGCGATTCCAACCCAAGCCTTCGCTCAGCCGCGTAAACCTCGCAAACTCCTAATCTTCGATCTCAACGTCGGATACGGCGGGCACGGCTCCATCCCCACCGCCAACACGGCTTTTACGCTGATGGGCGAAAGAACGGGTGCGTTTGAGACGGTGATTAGCAAAGATCCGTCTGTTTTCAAGCCGGGGAACCTCAAACAATTTGACGCCGTCTTTCTGAACAACACGGTCGGCAATCTCTTCGAGGATCCCGGTCTCAGACAAAGCCTGCTCGAATTCGTATATGGCGGCGGCGGCCTCCTCGGCGTCCACGGGACCTCGGTGGCCTTCACGCGCTGGCCCGGCGCCCATGAAGACTGGCCGGAATTCGGTATCATGCTCGGCGCACGCGGCGCAAATCACTACGACAGCAAAGAGCATGTCTTTATCAAACTTGACGATCCCGATCATCCCGTCAATCAACCCTTCGGTGGACAGGGCTTTGATTACCGGGATGAGTTCTTTCGCGTCCATGAGCCTTATTCGAGAAACCGGGTTCGCGTACTTCTGAGCATCGACACCGACAAAACGAAATTCCAGGGGCAACCCCGCGGTAATTGTTTCCGTGAAGATAATGACTACGCCCTGGCGTGGGTGCGGAACTACGGACGCGGCCGTATTTTTTACACTACGTTCGCGCACAATCCCTACGTCTTCTGGGACCCGAAGATGTTGAAGTTCTATCTCGCGGCCACTCAGTTCGCCATGGGCGACTTGGCCGGGCCGACTGTTCCGAGTGCGAAACTCACTCCCGCCATCGAGGCGCAGGAAAAGCTCGGTTGGCGTTTGGGTATCGAAGCATACACGTTTCATAAATATACACTCTTCGAAGCCATCGATAAAACCGCTCAGCTTGGCTTGCCTTACATGGGCGGCTTAAGCTTCCAGAAAGTCAGCAAAGATATCCCCAAAAACTTCGAACCTGGACTCACAGACGATGAGCTAAAACAAATCCGGTTGAAACTGGATTCCGCCGGCGTCCGACTCCTGACGTATTATTATCATCAGATTCCGGGTGACGAGGCCGGTTGTCGTAAAGTGTTCGAGTTCGGCCGAAAGATCGGCATCGAAACCTTCATGTCGGAACCGGCGCCGGAAGCGCTCGATACCATCGAGACGTTTTGTGACGACTATGATATCAACGTGGCGATTCACAACCATGACCAAAAGGCCTCCCCGGTCTATTGGCATCCCAATGAAATTATGAAGGTTTGCCGGGGGCGCAGCAAACGAATCGGGGCATGCGGCGATCTCGGCTACTGGATGCGTTCCGGCATCGATCCTATCAAAGCCATAAACGTGCTCAAGGATCGCTTAATCACGGTGCAGATGCACGACTTGCACGCGTTGAGTCCGGAAGGTCATGATGTCCCCTGGGGAACCGGTGTCGGCAAAACCGAACAATTCATCCGGGAAATCCACCGCCTGGGTATCAAGCCCACGATGTTCGGCCTCGAATACTCCTACAACTGGTTTGAATCCATACCCGAGATAGCGCGATGCATAGACTTTTTTAACAAGCTAAGCATCCAAATGGCGAAGTGAGGTGATCTGTGACACAAACTGAGAATCCTGAAAGAATAACAACACTCCGGATCACGCGGCGGCAGTTTTTGAGCCGGACTGCAGCGCTCACGGGAATCGCCGCAACACCGTGGTTCCTCCCTTCTGTAGTAGAAGGAGCGAGCGTTTCTCCAAGCGAGCGAATTGCAGTCGGCTTGATCGGCAAAGGGCTCATGGGAAGTGGCCATCTTCGTCGCTTGGCCGGCGACCGGGATGTTCAGGTGATGGCCGTGTGCGATGTGGATCGTACACGATGTGAAAAGGGTACAAAATACGTGGACCAAACGTACGCCGCCAAACGCTCAAGCGGCGATTATAAAGGCTGCTCCGCTTATAATGATTATCGCGAGTTGCTGGCGCGAAGAGATATTGACGCCGTGGTGATCGTCACGCCGGACCATTGGCACACACCAATCGCGATTGACGCGGCCAAAGCCGGTAAGGATATCTATTGCGAGAAGCCGATCTCGATCACGGTCCAGGAGGGACGCAGGTTAGTTGAGACCGTGCAAAGGTATGGCCGAGTCTTTCAGACGGGAACGCAATACCGCTCCATCCGGACGATCCGAGAGGTGGTCGCGTTTGTGCGCTCCGGCGGACTGGGCAAGGTCAAATCCGTTTTCACGTTATGGAGCAACTTAGGTGCGCTCGGGGCCGCCCGCCTCAAACCCTACGCTCATCTTCTCGATATCGAGCGATCCCGGCGCTCATATGCACCCATGCATTTCGCCCTACCGGCCGAACCGGTGCCGGAAGGACTGGATTGGAACCTGTGGGTCGGTCCGGCCCTTTGGCATCCCTATAATCGTGCCTATCACATTAATCCAAGTCCGGGCGTTGTGCCCTGGGCGTTTAGCGAGGATTTCGGCACCGCTTCCGTCACGTGGCATCATTCCCATAGTGCGGACGTCATCCACTACGCGCTGGGCATCGAGAACAGCGGACCGGTGGAGCTTATCCACCCGAACAGCGGTGACTACCCCACATTGACCTGCAAATACGCCAATGGAACGCTTCTCCATATGGTGGATAACTGGGGCATGGTGAAAAACGTTTATAAAGCCGTTCCGGCAACGGCCCGATTGGCGGGTAATTTCGGAGGCATTTTCGTCGGAGAACGAGGTTGGGTCACGTCGATGACAACCGGCGGGCCGATTGAGGGCGGCCCCGACTCCCTTTTCGAGGAAATGAAACTGACGACGCGACAGGTCAATCCCGGCGAGAACAACCATCACGCGAACTGGTTCGATTGTATCAAAACACGCCGCCAGCCGAGCTGTCACGAGGAACTCGGCCACCGAACGGCCTCGCTAGGACATTTGATCATCATCGCACATAAATTAGAACGGTCTTTGAAGTGGAATCCGATCAAAGAGGAATTCATCGGTGACGAAGCAGCCAACCGCCTGCTTTGCCGCGCGATGCGCTCGCCGTGGAACATCTAATACGCAGACAATGAAATTGATTTGGGAGACGCTCGATGAGTCGCACCAACCGCAGAGAAGTACTCGGCACGTTAGGCACCCTGCCCCTTCTGGGCGTGGCTTCTTGTACACCGTCCAATAAGAAATCACAAGCCGATGTGGATGTGATGACCGGCCCCACGATCATTACGACCGCCGATCAAAAGGAGTACGCCAGACTCAGGGCCCTGGATTTGAGCGATCCGAAGGTTGAAGCCAAACAAAAACAAATGCCCGCCGGGAAAATCGGCAATCTATCCGTCGGCCGTCTCATCTGCGGCAGCAATCTCATCAGCATGAATATGCACTCGAGGGACCTGAGTTACGTCAAAACCCTGGCGACACATTACAACACCGAAGAACGAGTGCTTATGACCTTGAAGAAATGCGAGGAGCACGGAATCAATACCATCGTCCTCAAGAATCACAATTTCAAACGATTCAGATTATCCAGGTATTGGGATGAATGGGGCGGCAAGATGCAATGGCTCGCCGACGTCATCACGACGGATATTAATAAGTACGAGAGATTGCTGGTGGAACACCTGGAGCTGGGGGCGGACGCGGCTTATCTGTGGGGCGGCGCCAGTGACACATGGTACCACCAGAAAAAGTTCGACAATATTATCAAAGCTTTCGAGATCATGAAGACATACGATATGCCCGTCGGCATCTGCGCCCATCGGCTGGAACCGATCATGTTCAGTGAAAAAGAAGGACTCAAGCCGGACTTTTACATGATCACTCTCCATCACGACCGATATTGGTCCGCACACCCGGAAATTAATCGACGCTTCATCGAAATGTACGAAGCGAATTCCCCCAACCATGCGGAATACCACGATAACATGTTCTGTCACGATCCTGAAAAAACAATCGCTTTCATGGAGAACGTCAAAGTGCCCTGGATCGCTTTTAAGGTCCTGGCCGCCGGAGCCATCGATACGAAAGACGGGCTCAATTATGCCTTTGCCAACGGCGCCGACTTTGTCTGCCTGGGTATGTTCGACTTTCAAATCGAAGAAGACGTGGAGCTTACGCGAAAAGCCATCGCCTCGGCGAACAATCGCAAACGCCCGTGGATCGCATAGCCCCAATCGTCGTTACTTGTTCTGTTAATATTCCTTCGTGATTCCCGGCTGCGGGGCGGAATAGATACCGTCGGGACCGGCATGGATTGGCGCCGGGCTGTCTAAGGTCATATTGTCGATATCCTTCACGAACTGAAAATTGGAATTTAATGCCTGGTCCCAGGTAACATATTTACCCGTATGCGTCGCCATGCGCCCCATCAATGCCGCCACCTCCGCTTCGCCGGCCCGACGGGCCTCGTTGTGCGGCTTATTCTGCCGGATCGCATCCAGCAGTAATTGCCATTCGGCATGATATGGATTGGGATCGCGCCGTCCATAGTCCCAGATGAGATCTTCCGGGACCATGTTGTGGCCCTTGTAAATCTTCGGCTTGGGTCCGGCCAGACTTGCCATGATAACCGCCGAGCCTTTCGATCCGTGGGCATAGTCGGAATACGTCTCCCAGCAATTACCCATATGCCGCGAGAAGGCGAATAACTTCGTACCTTCGGCAAAGGTGTATTCCACGGTGTAATGGTCAAACTGGCTGCCCGCCTCCTTATAACATCGTCCGCCAAAACCTTGCGCCGAAACGGGCCAGGCGCCCTTGGCCCAGCAGGCGACATCCACGTTGTGACAGTGCCAATCGATGAAGAACCCGGACGACACCCAGGTGAAACTGTTGGGATGTTGGAGCTGAAAGACCAGCTCATTGGCGTCCTTGGGCAAAGGCGGACAGTGAACCGGTCCGTGCACCCGATAAATCCGTAACGTATGCACGTCGCCGATAGCGCCGTCGTGAATCCGCTTGATGGTCTCCTGGCGGGCCTCGGAATGTCGCCACATAAAGCCCACACCGACCTTGAGATTCTTTCGCTCGGAAAGCTCGGCGGCCTTAAGCCATCGCCGTACCGCAGGCGCATCCGTCGCGAATGATTTCTCAGCGAAGACATTGACGCCCTTCTGAACGGCATATTCAAAATGGAGTGGTCGGAAGGCCGCATGAGTGGTCAGCAGCACGACGTCGCCCGGTCCCAAACAGTCGATTGCCTTTTTGTAAGCATCGAAACCAACGAACTGACGTTCCGGCGGCACATCGAGCTTATCCTGATACCCTTTCCTGAGATTTGCCAGGCTGCGCTGGAGGCGTTGCTCGAACAAATCGGCCATTGCGTAGAGCTTCACCGGGCCGCCGGTCGCCGCAAAAGCATCAGCGACCGCTCCCGTGCCGCGCCCCCCGCAACCGACCACAGCCAGCTTGATCGTGGAGCGTTCGCCGGCGTAGCAGCGCGGCACAGCCACGCCGGACAAGGCCGAGGCGGCAACCAGATTGCCCGATAGTCTAAGGAAATCACGGCGAGATCTTGATCTAAATGTACTGTTTGGGTTTGGCTTACTCATTTTGAACTCCTTTGAGCAAAGTAGTCGGCCATACGCTTTGGATAGCCTTTGAATTGCGTGTTACCGAGGAGCTGGTGAATGCGCTCCAGAGAAACGTGTCCGGCCTGGTTCATGAAGTCCAGGGCGTTCATCGCGGCCAGCGCCACATATTCCGGCTCATTCTTGATGATCGGCTCCAGTGTTTCGAGCGCAAGATTGGTCTCGCCAAGATAACTCAACGCCTCAGCCGCTACGACGCGAATATCCATCCAATCGTCTTTGAGCAACTCCTTGAGCTTCTTTTTGGCCGGAGCGGCTTTTGCCTGCAAAACGAGGAGACCCGTCGCGCCCCAGTAACGAATGACAGGATGCGAATCATTGCAGGCACCCATCAACTTCTCGATTGCTGAAGCGTCGCGAGAGACCGCAAGATCGGCCACTTTCACGATCCGCTCGATGGGATACGCACGGCTTTGCGCATACTCATAGAGCGTTTTATCTCCCATGAGCTTCTCGAACATCCCTTCGGGAATAAGGCCGGTATCGCGCGTGCGAACGATGTCTTTGCGTAGAGTTTCCCGCATACGTGCAAGTCGGTCCGCGTGCCGGGGATCATCGACGAGATTTTTGATATCGTACGGATCGGTCTGAAGATCGTAGAGTTCTTCAGATGGCTTAGCCTGCCAGTAACGGGCCTGAACCGGATTGCATTGACCTTTGCGATAGGCCTCATACCAGGAGCCCATACTCGGCATGACCCGGAACGGGTAGGAGTACTGCTGTCCCCAGGGCCGATGCGGGCTGTAATTCCGCACGTAGCGGTATCGACGATCTCGGATAGCGCGGACCGTATCGTATCGCTCGTCCATCCGAGCGCGAAAGAGATAGACATGATCGCGTGGTTTATCTGCTTGCCGTCCTAAAAAAGCCTTGCCTTCGAATTGCCTGGGAATTGAAACGCCCGCGAGGCTGAAAACGGTCGCCGGGAAATCCACAAAGCCAACCGGATCGTCGATCCATTGGCCCGGCCTGGCCGGGGCGAGATGCGCCCACTTTTTCGGAAAGCGGATAATCAGCGGGACACGCGTGCCGGAATCGTGGATGTTACGTTTGCCGCGCGGCAGCGCGCCGCCGTGGTCCGAGTAGTAGAAAACAATGGTATCATCGGCAAGGCCGGCATCCTCCAATTCTTTGAGCAGACGCCCAACCTCCCGATCCATCAACGTGACATTATCATAGTAGATGGTCCAGTCCCGGCGAACGACCGGTGTATCGGCATGATAAGGCGGTAGTTTCACATCTTCCGGCGCCAAACGCGGCTTAGGCGGAAGTATGCCCTGCTTGCGCCGGCGACTGACGGCCTGTTCGGTAAGCTGACCCTCGTGGCTCAAGGTTGTATTGAAGATGGCAAAAAACGGTTGACCCGTCTTGCGGTTCTTATAATGAGCCTTATTGCTGCTTTCGTTCCAGGATTGAACGCCCTTGCGAATAATATTGTAATCGGTCTTGGAATTATTCGTACAGTAATAGCCTGCATCCCTGAGATAATCGGGATAAAGACGGAACGCCTCCGGGATTCGTACCTTGCTTCGGTGATTGTGTATGCCCAACGAACAGGCATGCATACCCGTGATCAACGTAGAGCGGGCCGCCGAGCAGACGGGCGCATTGGCAAAGGCATTGCGATACCGCACGCCCTCGGCGGCAAACCGATCAAGATTGGGCGTGTGCGCCAGCTTGTCGCCGTAACAACCCAGGTAAGGACTGTTATCCTCACTGGTGATCCACAAGATATTGGGGCGGTCTGAACTCTGTTTCCCTTGTAATGTCCTGATGGGCAGACTACACACAGCCGCTGTAAAACCTGCCGTCCTTAGAAATTGTCGCCTTGTTTGCTTATTCATTCGCAACACCCTTTCTTGGAATTGATCATTGACTATTCACGATGGACTATTATTATCATTTTTACAGGTGATTGACAACAACTGCGAATGTAAAATTTAGAGGGCCTATCTATGAAAATGCGAGGCATTCAATTCTTCACGTGGGTCATTTATCTCTTTATGGGAACCCTCTGTGCTTACCCCGGCGAAAACTGGTTTCAGTATAAAAACGATTCGCGTCACTCAGGAAACGTGCCCGAAAGAAGCGTGGCCGGCCCTCTGGGATTGGCCGGCGCCGCCCCTTTGACGGATGCCATCTTCACGGCCCCGGTCGTGGTGGATGGACATGTTTACGTTGTGGATGGTTCCGGTGTGGCTTTCTGCCTCGATGCTGAGACATTAAATGTGAAGTGGAAACATCAAACTCGTGGTGGCAAGTTCAACTGTAATAACGTATCGTCGCCCGCCATCGCGGGATCCTATTTACATTTCGGCACGATGGCCGGCTTCTATTACGTATTGGATACCACCTATGGAACCGTCATCAAAGAAATCGCCTGTGACGGGCCGGTTCTCAGCGCCCCCGTCGCAGCGAATGAACGGGTATATTTTGCCACACTGGGCTCTCAGATGTATGCCCTCGAACCTGACGGCACGATCTGTTGGATGTGGGATTTCGTTAAGGATCGATTCGGCTTTACTGCCAACCGCTGGAGCGGAGCCGACTGGCTCAAGCATAAAGGCTCGCGAATGACACCGAGCGAACAGTTCTGCTGCGTAAGGGACATCGCGGTGTTCGGCAAGACAATTGTCATCGGAGCCGGCGGATCAGTCGTATGGTTGGAAGACCTTGGGGACCAGGCAAAGATCCAAGCGACCCACGAACCTCGTAATACGACGCTTGGATTAAGCATCGCAGACGATGGAACCGTTTATCGGCAATGGACCCTTTTGGACAATGGCGGCAGCGTTAATACTTTTAAACTCAGCGACGGCAAAGTAAAGGCCGACCAAGTTGCAGGAACGAGGACGAATCTCCATGGTCCCCTGCTGAGTTTCTGTTCCGTGAGTCTGCGCGGTCAGGACGTTTACCGATGCCGACCCGAAAAAGGTTTCGCACTTTGCCGTCATAGCCCGGGCCACGAGCAACCTGAATGTCTGGGGGGCTATCCATCGATTGTCTCTCCGATTCTGCTTCGCGACCAGGCCGTCTTTGGAGGATTGGATGGCAGTCTCTATGTCATCCCCCTATCGGACAAGGATAAACCGTGGTCTTTCAAAACACCTTTTGGAAAAGCTATCTCAGCCCCTCCCGCTGTATGTGACGGTCGGATTTATTTCGGATGCGAGGATGGCTATGTGTATATGTTGGCGCCCGGAGGCAACGTGCCTTTACCTTCAAAAGATCTAAAGCTATGCAACATCCGAAGCCAGCTCACCGCCAGACTCCCCGATCCGAAGTACGACCGATCGACCAGCTTCGGCAATTGGGCTAATACAAATGCGGATACCCAGGGGATCGCTCCACCTTTTAAGATTCGGTGGATTCGCCGGTATGAAGGCACCGGAAAGCACTTCTCCACCTTCGGCGCAGGGCGCATGTACACCCACACCGCTGAAGGACAAATATTCGCCGTCGAACAGGAAACCGGGCGCTTATTATGGCGACGATACTTCCCCGGCGTTCATATTTGCTATACTTCCCCCCTCTATCACAAGGGGCGTCTATTGGTTCCGCAAGCGGGACTCAAAACGTGCCGGCTGCGATGCCTGGACGCGGCGACGGGAGCGCTGCTGTGGGAAGCGCCTTTTGCAGGCTCGCCCAGTTGGAACCGGCAGTTGCCTCCGATCGTCCACAATAACATGGCGTTCTACATGTTCAGCACAGGCAGGTACGGCTCCGAAGCCCGCAACGAAGAGGAGAAAACAATCGGCTGGCTTTTCGAGCATCAGAATATCCCCCGCTTCCCCAGAATTCACACGCCCCTGCTGCGCGCTTACAATATGGATAACGGCAAAGCCGTCTGGACGAGGGACTTCTCTCAATTCGGCTCCGGCGGAGACGATGCCGGGATTTGCCTGATGGATGGAACGCTTTACTATTCCTGTTTCTTCGGTCATTCCGCCAAAGATAAGAGAGGTCGTCCCAGTGCGAAAGGTTTGACAGCCGCCATTGATCCGCAAACCGGGCAGGTGCTCTGGCTGACCACGAAATATTTCATACACGGCGGCTGCACCATCTGCGGTGAGAACGGACGACTTTACCTCGGAGGCTACAACAAGCTCGACGGGAAAGATAGCTTTGTCTGGTGCATCGATGCCCGGGACGGATCGATGATCTGGAAATCGGGACCCGTTCGCGAGGCCATTCAGGTCGTGACAATCGGTCCCAGATTCTTGTTCGTTCACGCCCAATACCGAAACGGCTTTCTATTAGACAAGGACACCGGCAAGATTCTGACCACTTTAACGCCGACCTATAAGTGCACGCGATTCACCCTCTCGGAACCTTATCTACTCGGTTCCAACATGGACGTACACGACCTGTCCGATATCAATACCATCAAACTCATCTCATCGGGCCCCCGACTCGATCCAAGCGAATGTATAGGTACGGTCGTATCCAACGGCCGACTTTACTACACAGGTCACGGCGGCGGACTCCAAGCCTGTATTATGCCTGGAAGCGATTGAAGCGACCGAATAATCGTTGACTTTCGGATAGGATTATTGTATTATTGGACCTTACGATTATTGACTATATAACAAGTCCAATGAAGCTATTTTAGGAGTAGGTGGTTCATGTGTAAAAAAGCGATGTATCTCATTCCGTTTGTTCTCATGTTTGTAGTAACAGGCAGTGTTTATGCCGAAACGTACGAGTGGGACAATGGCGGTAGCAGCGTCCTGTGGAATGACCCCGAAAACTGGGATCCCGACGGCGTGCCCGAGGCGGCCGACACGGCCAGAGTGTATCTGGAAGACGCCAATTGCGTAATCGACGCTTCGGTGGCGGCCGAGTGTTCAACACTCTACATCGGAACGGGCGGCAAGGGGCCTTGTTACGTGGACATGATCGGTGGCTCCCTCATGTTGGATGGCAACCTTCGTGTCGGTGAAGCAGGAACCTCCACGGGCGTTCTTACCCTTAACGGCGGAACCGTCAACTCGACGGACGGAAGATTGTGGGTCGGGACCAACGGCACGGGCACCCTGATCATCAACGACGGCGAGATGAACATTTTTGACAAGATTGAGATTGGCAAAAATGCAAACGGCCTCGGCACATTGATTGTGAACGGCGGAACCGTCAACTTCGACGGCAACGGCAACTCGACCGACCTTGAGATCGGCAAGTACGGAACGGGGATTATTCATATGAGCGGCGGTGTCATCAACGTGGAAGATTATATCAAGCTGGGTCAGGAATCCGGTTCCGGTACGATCTATCTGTACGGCGGCATCATCAACGCCAACAACCTCCGCCCTGTCGATCAGACCGCCGGAACCGCCTTCATCGACATCACAGAGGGTACCCTGATCTTAGCCGGCAATCGTACAGAGGTCGTGAATGCATATATAAACAAGGGTTGGATAGTCGGTTATGACGGTTTGGGGATTGTGGAAGTGACCTACACGACAGAAACCGACCAGACTACGGTGACGACCAGTAATCTGCCGCCGGAGCAGGCCCAAAATCCGAGCCCACGTCACATGTCCACCGCCGACCGCACGGCGGACGGCCCCATTCTTACCTGGGAGCCGGGCATTTATGCCGTCTCCCATGATGTTTATTTCGGCACGGATCCCAACGCCGTCCGTGACGCCGACACCATCACCACCTCGGCCGAATTCAAAGGTAACCAGGTTCTCACCAGTTACGATCCGGGACTTCTCGAATTGGGACAAACCTATTACTGGCGGATCGATGAGGTTAATGAGACGGAGCCGGGCAGCCCGTGGAAAGGTTCCGTTTGGGAATTTACGGTCGCCGATTATATCTCCGTGGACAATTTCGAGTCCTACAATGACATTGCTTTCGGTGAAGAAGGAAGCAACCTGGTTTATATGACATGGGTGGACGGCTTCGAGAATCCGACGGTTAACGGAGCCACGATTGGCTATGTGAGCGGCAACTCCCTTGAGACGGATAACGTGCATGGCGGAAAGCAGTCGGTCCCCCTTGCGTATGACAATACAACCGCGACATACTCCGAGGCCACCGTGAGCATCGATGCCCTTGGAATCGAAAAAGACTGGACGAAAGAAAACCTCGCAACGCTCTCGGTGTGGTTCTACGGCAATCCGGCCAACCCGGCTTCGGAACAAATGTACGTCAAGCTCAATGACGCCGAAGCACTCTATGACGGTCAGTTGAATCTGGCCACGTGGCAGGAATGGTCCGTTAACCTTGCGGATTTCAACACGGACTTGAACAATATCGCAACGATGAGTATCGGTTTTAAAAAAGCTGGGGCGATCGGCAACAGAGGGAGTATATTGCTCGACGATATTCGGCTACATGTTGCAGGGAATTAAAACCGGATGACGTTAAAGATTTCATCGGACATGGACGAACGAGCATTGCGATAGGGATTGGCTTGATGAGAACCGAAAAAGTCGGTTTTACGCTGATTGAGCTGCTGGTCGTCATCGCGATCATCGCTCTTTTGCTGGGAATTCTCTTGCCTTCACTAAGCAGAGTTCGGGAAGCCGCCAAACGAGCGGTATGCTCCAACCAGGTGAAACAGATTGGCGTAGCTGTGGTTGCTTATGCATCGGACTACGACACCCGTATGCCGACCTACAATTCGAATAACGCGAATTCCAACCCTTATTTGCTGATTCACTCTTATGCCCTGTATCGAAGCGAAAGTCCTTATGTCGATGCCAATGGCAAACTGCTTGCCATGAAACTGGCCCTCTTGTATGAAGGTAAGTATATCGCGGACCCCAAAATCTTCTATTGCCCTTCGAATAGGAACCTCCTCTACACGTTTGAGTCGTACAATAATCCCAAACCCTGGGGCACGCTTCCGCAGAATTTTAATTACCTGGACGGGCAGGGACACAATCAATGGGTACGCATGGGATATACCTATCTTCCGATTGATCCGAGAACTCCGAAGAATAGCAACACCGGAATGCCCGACGAAACGGCAAGGAGCATTGATGCGCTCGATCCTCATATTCCCTACATGACCGACTTAATTCGGCATAAACACCAAATCAGCCACAGGCGAAAGAGCAATTATGCGGTTCACGGTCTGTTCAAGGACGGCCACGTGACCTTATGCAACGACGAAAGGGTCTTCGATAATAACGTCTGGGAGCAGATGGAAAACGGCACGATACCGGAACTCACCGCCAATTATATCGTCTTCCAGCTCATCGGCGGCAAACAATTAAATTCAGGAAGGTAAAAAATGAAAGCGAAGGAGAATTTTTCCCGCCGGTCAACGTTGAAAGGACTCGGGGCCATCGGAGCGGCGGCGTTTCTGGCCGGGCCGGCTTATGGCGATTTATTCGCCGGCGTATCCGGCAAAGAACTCGACAAGAAAAGCGATACACGCAAGACGATCTTTGCCAAAGTCTTTTCCACGCCCTTGATCGACACCCACGAGCATCTCATTGAAGAGCACGACCGATTTAAGGGAATCCATGGCCGGATTAAGAGTGACGACTGGTCGTTCCTGATGAATCATTACCTTAATTCTGATATGCTGACCAGCGGCATGCCCCGCGACGAGTATGACAAATTCTTCTCTCCCAATATCTCGCCAGTGGATAAATGGAATACCCTTGCACCTTATTGGTCCGCCGTACGAAATACCGGGTACGGTATGGCAGTGGAAATATCCATGCAACAGCTCTATGATATTCCGGAACTCGGTAAAGACACAGTCGGGCAAGTCGCCGCAGGTTACGAGAAGGTTCGCCGGAAAGGCTTTTACAAAGAAATCCTTTGCGAGAGAAGCGGCATCGAATCCTGCCAAGTCAACGCCCTGGGTGAACCGTTCCGCAAAAGCGCGATGCCCTCGCTTCTGATGCAGGATATCAGTATCGTGGGCATGTTTGCCGGTCCTAATATCAAGGCGTACGCCAAACCGGCGGGGATCGACGTTAAGACTCTTTCCGACTGGTACCGTGTGATCGACTGGTGGCTCGAAACGTACGGGCCATACGCCGTGGCGGTGAAATCGCAGAATGCCTACAGCCGAGATATCGACTACGAAAAAGTGCCGACTGAAATTGCAGAGCCGGTTTTCCGGAAACGACTGTCCGGGAAAAAACTCAATGCTCATGAGCGGAAGCAGCTTGAAGACCACCTTTTCTGGTACGCTGTTGAAGCGGCGACAAAAACAAATCTGCCCGTCAAGCTTCATACCGGATACTACGCCGGCCAGAACAGCATGCCACTGTCGCGTTTGATTCGGAACGCAGGTTCTGCAGCCGATCTCTGCAAAGCGGCGCCGGAGACGCGATTCGTCTTCATGCACATCTGTTATCCCTACTACGAAGAGATTCTTTCGGTCGCCAAGCAATACACAAACGCCTACATCGATATGTGCTGGTCGTGGATCATCAATCCCATCGCGGCCAAGGATTTCCTCAAGAAGTATCTCGTCACGGCGCCGGCCAACAAAATTCTCACGTTCGGGGGCGATTATATTCCCGTCGAGCCGGTCTTAGGCCATGCCGTCGTCGCACGCCGCGGGATTGCTCTGGCCCTGTCGGAACTCGTTGAAGAAGGCTGGCTCAGTCTCGATCGCGCCATCGAGCTGGTCGATCCCATCATGCACGACAACGCCCGCACGATATTTAACCTCGCCGAAAAAACAAAAAGACTCTCAAAGGTCCATTGGCCTGCTTAACGATAACAACCCAGGTCAACAATTCTCCGAAGTAGTGGCGATACCGGAATGAATCGGGTAAGATGATGCCGTTACAGACGTCTGGTTTGATACGGAGAATGTGTTATGACCGATATACCTATCGTCGCTCGGCGGGGCATCCTGAATGTATTGGTTGGTTTGTTGTGTCTTACGGGATGGGCCGGACAAGATACCAAGGAACCCTTTGAAGTCGGCCAGCGATGGGCATACCAGCATCAGGGGCCCCGACCCGGCAGCTTCGAACCGAATGACATCGACGGCGAGCGGATCATACACGTGATCGGGGTCGCCGAGGCAACGGAAGGTAAACAGTGGATCATCGAAGAGCGCTTCACCCGGGATGAAAAAGCCGCCGGACGAGTCTACGTCAACCCAGAGCGCCTGCTTACGGTCATCGAATTCGAGAATGAAAAAGGAGAGAAGGCTAAACTCAGATACGACCCACCGATACCCTATCAAATCATGGACATGAATATTGGTCAGGAAAAAACAGTCGAAACGTCTTTGAAAATGGATTTAAATGAGTTTACGCTTCCAAGCACGATGGTGATCCAGAGGCTCGATAACGAAACGATCACAACACCGGCAGGAAAATTTGAGGACTGTTGGCACTTTATGTTCAAGACGAAGTCGATCTTTAAGATTAAAATAATCAAGATCCCTATGACGGAGGAAAGGGAGCGATGGTATCATCCCAGCATAAACGGCCTGGTGAAAGAGGTGTACCGAAAAGACCGCATCAAGTTTCTCACCTGGTCGCAAGAGGGCTATTCGGCAACAAGCGTGCTGACGGCATTCGGTACAGAAGTGCCGGCGAAAATTGAGACCGCACGCGAAGCCAAAACCACATATCAGGATCCAACGCCTTCGGGCCCTCCCCCGCCCAGAACACCCAGGCCCTCATCAGTGTACGCCGTTATCCTGGGTATGGCTGTTGTCTTGGCAGCCGGGATATATACCTTCAGGAAACGGAGAAAAGTGTAGGAGATTTTATATGAAACGACGACAAACATTTCAGATTTCTTTCACGATCTTATTCATACTCTTCCCGACACATTCCCGGATCGCCATACCCCAGGAGTCCGCACCTCATTCAACCATCGGCGAAATCGTGATTTTTGAAGATGCCATGAGTAAATTCGTTGCACCTAATGCGCAGATCGAACTGCTTGCAGCGGGATTCGAATGGTCCGAAGGGCCTTTATGGATGAAAGATGCAAACGGGGGCTATCTTCTATTCTCCGATATTCCGCGTAATTCGATCATGAAATGGAAGGAAGGGGAAGGTATCAGCCTGTTTATGAAACCTTCAGGCTACACCGGTATTACGGATTACGGCCGGGAGCCCGGCAGCAACGGTTTAACTTTGGACCGACAGGGCCGCATGATCTTCTGCGAGCACGGCGACCGGCGCATCTCACGACTGGAAGAAGGGAGCGGAAAAAAAACGCTCGCCGATAGTTTCATGGGCAAGCGATTCAACAGCCCGAATGACGCCGTCGTCAAATCCAACGGCGATATCTATTTTACAGATCCGCCTTACGGTTTGCCCAAAAGAGCAGACGATCCAACACGAGAGCTTGATTTCTGTGGCGTCTATCGACTCTCACCGGGCGGCGGAATCACTTTGCTCACAAAAGAAATGACCCGGCCCAACGGCATTGCATTTTCTCCGGACGAAAAGATTCTGTATGTAGCTCAATCCGACTCTCAAGCCCCGATTATACGAGCCTTTCCCGTCCAATCAGACGGCACTCTCGGTCATGGGAGCATCTTATTCGATTTCACGAAATTCAGGGGGCGATTTCCAGGCGGTCCCGACGGCTTGAAACTCGATCAACAGGGGAATCTTTTCGCCACGGGCCCCGGCGGTGTCTATGTCATTACGCCGGAGGGCAAGACGCTCGGCCGGATTCATACGGGCAAACCGACATCGAACTGTGCCTGGGGCGATGATGGATCGGTTTTATACATGACCGTTAACGACACGCTGTGCCGCATCAAAACAGAAACGAAGGGAACGATACCGCCGGCGAACGCTATACACAAAGGTCTTATCCTCGACCTGGACGCGGACCACGATATTAAATTGACGAACGGACGGGTTGCATCCTGGGAAAATCGAGCGGATGGCATGGCTAAAACCTTTATCGCCACCAGAGATGCAAGCCATAAAAAGGGAACCGGGTACCCGGTCCTGAAGGAAAAGGTGGAAGCCATCGGAGGCCATAATACCGTCGTGTTCAAACGGCAGGAACTCATTAATTTCGATGAGGACGCTTTTGACCATCTCATCACCGGCAGCGATTATACTTGGTTCGCCGTAATGTCGGTCTATTCCCAGGTATCCGGACTCAAGGACGTCAACTCCTTCTTCGGAAATTTGAAAAACGGCGGGAAATACGAAGGTTTCTGGGCGGGGCTTAATGATGACAACACGCTTTGGATCGGGTCTCGAAACGGCATTACCTTCGGCCGATGGGATCGGAACAATCCCCAGCTTCTCGGCCCCCAACTGCAAGAGAATCGCTACTATGTCATCGCCGGCCGCATGGGCGCCGGAACAGGAGAGGTAACGATCGAATTGTTCGTCAACGACACCACACCCGTAGCGTCCATACCCTTCCCGGTCAATCCGAAAGCGAATCCATCGAAAATGGCCATCGGGCAGGAACGCGACGCAACGAACCATCCGGGCCACGAATCATTCGACGGCGAGCTGGCCCGGTTGCTCCTGTGGGAACGTCCGCTGAACGAAGGGGAATTCGGGAAGGTGTTATCTTGGCTAAAAGAAACATATAACCTCAAAAAACTGGAAACGGAATCCAGGTAAGCATTCATTCCATCAAATGAAGGTTTTTGGACGCGTCAATCCATCTGCGTGGGACGCCTTCGTTCTCCTACCTTCTTAAAGTGTGACAGCGCACTTTCCCGATCATTAAAGTCCTTTACAGTAAACAACAACGTCGTTTGACCAATGAGAATTTCGTCCCCGTCCGCCAAAGCAACCTCTTCCTTGATTTCAACGTCGTTAACGAATACACCATGCCTGCTCTTCATATCAAGGGCATAGTACCGATCCTGTTGCTTGTCGTAACGGATTTGAAGATGTTTCCGAGAGACCAAATCATCCAACACTTGGATGGGCAAAGCCTCATCCCTGCCGACCACGTTTGTACGAAAACCGAGTGGGTAATAGTCCCCCTTGCGCTCGCCTGAAATAATAAACAGGGACGCCATTGTATCATCCCTAAAACAACGCTTAACCTGTTACTTATATCCTAACTCCGAGAATCATATTTGCCGATGGGACAAGTGTCAAGATTTATTTCTCCCGATACCACGATAAGATCATTATGGAAAATTCTACGCCAGAAGCGGGGATGAGTCTTCTGGCATGACAACTCGAAATGATGTAAAATCAGAATAGAAATGTTGGCTTGTCGTTTAACGAACGTATTATAGTAGGAGATATGCCATGATTCCATACCAGAAGACCTCTTCACTTTTAATGATCACCATGACACTAATAATTTGCGGTACGGGGAAAGTGTTATATGCCAATGGCACATCCTCACCGGAAACTCTACTGCTCAAGGATTTTCACCCGAAGTCTATCTATAATATTCCCCAAACGACTATCGAAAAGGCCAGGTATCCTGCAATTGACATGCACGCTCACCCCTATGCGAAGACTTCCGAGCAGGTTGACCGGTGGGTTCGAGTTATGAACGAAGCGGGCATCGAAAAAACGATCATACTCACTTACACAACAGGCGAGGAGTTTGACGCCATTTATGCCCGGTACGCCAGGTATCCCGATCGATTTGAATTGTGGTGCGGGCTCGATTATACCGGCTACGACCAACCGGGCTTCGGACCTATGGCTGTTAAGGAACTGGAGCGCTGCTACAAACTCGGCGCCCGGGGCGTCGGCGAATTAGGGGATAAAGGAAAAGGACTCTTCTATTGCAAACCGACAAAGGCCTGGGGCATGCACCTGGACGATCCGCGCATGGACCCTCTGTTGGAAAAATGCGCGGAACTGAACATGCCGGTGAATATTCACGTGGCCGATCCGTACTGGATGTACCAGCCGATGGATGCCGGAAATGACGGGTTGATGAACGCTTACAAATGGAGATTGGACAACCAACCGGGTATCGTCGCCCACGAAGGTATGGTGGACATCCTGGAAAGAGCGGTCAAGCGGCACCCGAAGACGATTTTCGTCGCCTGTCACTTTGCCAATTGCTCTCACGACCTTAATCGCATCGGCAAGATGTTTGATACATATCCCAATCTCTATGCGGATATTTCAGCTCGGTACGCCGAGACGGCGGCGATTCCCCGGTTCGTTGGCCAGTTCTACGATAAATATCAGGATCGGCTCGTTTACGGTACGGACATGACATTCGGAACCAAGATGTACCAATTCACATTTCGGATTCTCGAATCAGCGGATGAGCATTTCTACGCATGGGACCGATCCAGCTATCATTGGCCTTTGTATGGATTGGCTTTGAATGATGAAATTCTCCGGAAAGTGTATCGGGACAACGCGCTCAAGATTATTGGAGACTCCGAGTCTGGTGCAACTGAATAAATGGACAGTCTTATGGAATAGCAGTATCTTACGCAGCCTAATATTCTTCCTGCTGTTTTATCTTTTCCTGGGCGTTTATGTCGATCTGCGATTGTTGTATTCCGTTACGGGCGCGACGGTGGGGATATCAGGATTTCCGTGCGAATGGTCATACTTTAAGGAAGCCTTATCGCTGCCGGGCGGTTTCGTCAGATATACATCGCTCTTCCTGACGCAATTCTTTATATTTCGATGGATCGGGCCTGTCGTCGTCGTATTTCAAGCGTGGTTCGTCGCATTGTGTATTGACAGAATCGTCGAGAAATGTAACGGAAAGTGGCTCGGTTGGGTGAGGTACATGCCGGCCATCGTCATCGTGTTCTTTTACACAAGCTACGTCTATCATTTCGAGACGACGATGGCGGTACTCGTGGTGCTCGGATTATTCAATGTGTATATCACGATTCACCATGAGAAATGGCAAACATCGCTGGCGGGATGTACGATATTGATGGTCATTGCATATTATCTTGCCGCAGCGGCCAGCCTTCTGTTTGCCGTGATGTGCGGGATATACGAGCTTGCCGTCCGGAGGCGGATTATTGTAGGAATTGCATGCTTATCGCTCGGGGCGGCGCTTCCCCTGTTGATTGGGGTGTATGGCTTTGGAGTCAGTCGTATCGAGGCATACGGCGAGTTAACGCCGTGGTCGTGGCGAATCACAAAATACGATCTGTTGAACAGAATGATCCCCTGGCTATATGGGCTGTATGGATGTATGCCGGCGTACTTGGTGTTGATGGGATTCGTGAAGAAAGTTAAACGAAAGACGATAAGCCCAAAGAGAAGGAAAGATAAGAAAAAAAACAGGCAGCAAACGCGGCTCCCCGGAAGTAGCGCCCAGGGAGGGATTCTTCGATGGCTCGCCTATACGGGTGCGCTGCTGGGTATTGCCGGAGGCGGAACGTATTACTTCGCGAACGATCAAATGAAAACGCTCTATGAGATCGAGTATTATCGCGGAAAAGGCGATTGGGAAAAGGTGCTGGAATTAGCGGATAAGCAGCCGGGACAACTGCTGGCCATGCAAGCCAGGAACCAGGCATTGTACCATCTGGACAGGTTTGCCGATGAGATGTTCAATTACCGGCAGCATCCGGATGGATTGATGCTTTCACATCCGGCGTTTATCAAATCGTATTGGCATAAATATGATTTGTATCTCGATCTTGGATTGATCGGACAGGCGGATGAGGTCCTGACGGAGAGCATGGTGGCGTTCGGGGATCATCCTTATCTCCTGAAGAAACTTGCCATGCTAAATATGGTCTCAGGCAAAAACCAAACGGCGAAGGTGTACCTGGTCGCCTTGAAGAAGCGATTGTTTTTTAGCCGATGGGCGGAGGAATATTTAACGAAGCTCGAACTCGATCCGGAACTGAAAAGTGAAGAGAAGATCCAGAGATTACGCGCGTTGACACCCGGGGAAGACGAGGGGCGATTTCTGACGACAGCGGAATTGCAATTAAAAGCACAGATCGAAAACGGCAAGAAGAACAAGATGGCGTTCGAGTACCTTCTGGCTCTCTATATGTTGCGCGGAGAACTGTGGAATGTTGTGGAAGTGGCCGGGAGGGTGGAGGAGTATAATTATGAGAAAATACCCGTCGCATTCGAAGAAGTGATACTGCTGAATAATAAGCATAATAAGAACAAGATCACATTGAACAGACTCAAGATAAGAACGGAGACGGAGCGGCGATTTAATGAGTTCATGGCTACGACGATACGATATCGAACGAAAAGAGCCGCTCAAAACGAATTGGCACGGAAATTTAGAAACACATACCTGTATTACTACTTCTATGGTCTTCCGGAATCAGGATGAGTAAAAAGTTTGTTTATACCATGGCGACGATGATTCTTCTGGCACTCAGCGTCGGGATTGGCGCGTTCTTTGAACGCGATATGAGCGAAGAGATCGTCGAGTGCGTAGAGGTCGATCGGGAAGCGCGGATCTACCCGGATTACCGCTCGATTGTGATACCGCCGAACATCGCGGCGATGAATTTCGCTGTATGCGAAAACGGTGAGTTTTACTGTGCGAGGATCAAGAGTGTCAAGGGCGGATCCATCGAGGTATTCAGCAGAACCGGTAAGATTGAGATTAACCCAAAGCGATGGAGCCGTCTGCTACGGCAGAACAAGGGCGAAAAGCTGGAGATTGAGGTACTCTGTAAAGGTAAGGATGGGAAGTGGCTTAGATACTCTCCTATTCGCAATACAATCGCACACGAGGAGATCGACGCCTATGTCGTTTATCGAAAGATCCACCCCGGATACCGGACATGGCGTGACGTAGGCATCTATCAGCGGGACCTTGGCAGTTATGGCGAATCTGTTGTGCTGGATAACAGCTATTTCAACGGCGAGTGTTTGAACTGTCACGCGTTCTGCAACAATAAGACGGATAAGATGTTGATGGGTCTGCGAAGTGGAAAATACGGCAGCTACGAGCTGATCGTCAACAATGGAAAAGCAAGTAAGATCGGCACAAAATTCGGATATACGTCGTGGCATCCAAGCGGGAAGATAGCGGTTTATTCGATAAATACGGTTTACCAGCTTTTTCACCATGCCAGAAAAGAGGAGTACCGCGATGTGATCGATATTGATTCGGCACTGGTGTATTACGATGTCGAGAGCGAGACGGTGAAGCGGTGTGAACACTTATCGAAAAAGAACCGGCTCGAGACGTACCCGGGGTGGTCGAGCGACGGGAAATATTTGTATTACTGCAGCGCGCCGATCAAGTGGCCCACAAACCAGGTGGAAGAAATCACACAAGAGATGGTCGAAGGCGTGAAGTATGACCTGATGCGCATCAAGTATGATATAAAGCGGGACCAATGGGGAGAGCCGGAAGTGGTTGTGTCCGCAGAGGAAAGCGGCAAAAGTGCGCTGGAGCCGCGAGTGAGTCCCGATGGCCGCTGGTTGTTGTTCTGTATGTGCGATTACAGTTGCTTCCCGGTGTATCAGCCAAGCAGCGATCTTTATATGATAGACCTTGAACGCGGGCAAGTGGACGGAAAATTCGTGTACAGGAGGCTTGATGCGAACAGCAAGGCGAGCGAATCATGGCATAGCTGGTCGAGCAACAGCCGGTGGATCGCATTTAGCAGTAAGAGGATGCATGGGTCGTTTACACGAACGTACTTCAGCTATGTCGATGTGGATGGAATCGTGAGTAAACCATTCGTTCTGCCGCAAAAAGACCCCGGCTACTACGAAGCATGTCTGCGAACATTTAGTGTCCCGGAGCTTGTGATTGAGCCCGTGCGGATGACGAAAGAGACGCTTGGCAAAGTTGTTCGCGGAAAATCGGATAAGGTCGTCGATATACCGATCAGCTCGGCGACAATCAAAAATAAAACGTGGCAGGAACGTGAATAAATCAACCACATAAAGGAATCCAACGATGAACGCATTCTTACGCAACACCCATATGAGCCTGTTTATTCTCTTTTTCACGTTAGCAAGTACCTCAGCATCCTACGGCGCGGATAATAACAACGCTCAAGCAATCCCAACATACGAATGTATGGGGCTTTACTTCGAATCGCCGGACCTCGGGGAATGTAACGTCCGATTCAAAGAAAAAGACGCACCCTCCTGGCAACAAGGGTATCCCCTCGTCTATGATCCGCGCGATGAGGAGTATCGCGGAAGTATCGTCGGATTGAAATCGAACACGACCTATGATATCCGAATCACACTCGGCGACAGCAATCATGATCTCACATGTCAAACCAGAAATGATTCATTCCCTATTGGGAAAATAACCCTTCTCAAAGACGGTCTCTACTCAGAATCTTTGAAAATCACCGAATCCGGTACGTCCAATGGTTATCACCTCGTCATGCCGGCGGAAAACTCCAGGGCGACGATCGACGTTCGGAACGCACAAAACTATACCTGCCAGATTGATGCCGACTATGTTATCGTCCGAGGCATTGAATTCAACAACGCCGCCATTCATGGTATCCTCATCAAACCCGGACGCCATGATATCGTTATCGAAGATTGTCATTTTACCTTCTGGGGCCGGATCGGCGGCCCGAAAACGTACGGCAATCAGGGCAATACGGACAGCGCAATCTACGCCGAGCGCGGGGCGGGGCACCTGACCATTCAACGCAACCTGATTGAGAATCCTCGCGGCGCATCGAACGACTGGGATACGGGCCATCCGGCCGGCCCGCAGGCGATTACGCTCATCAATTCGAGCGGGGGAAACGTCATTCGCTACAATGAGATACGATCCACGGAGGACCACGGCTTCAACGATGCCATCGGCGGAGGATCCAACTTCAGCTTAGAAGGAAGCCCCAATCGAGACTCGGACATATACGGCAACATTATCGCCAACGTGTGGGACGATGCCATCGAAAGCGAAGGGGCCAATATGAACGTCCGTGTCTGGAACAACTATATCGAAAAAACGTTCCAGCATATTGCCACGGCGTGCACCTCCAAAGGCCCCCTCTACATCTTCCGAAACGTTTTCGGAGAAAGCCGCCGGACCCATCGCGACCCTCTCGGCGGGAGCATGATCAAAGTCGGCGAGCGGAATGAGTTTGGCGGAGGAAGGAAGTTCGTCTTTCACAATACGGCCATTCAGCCCAAAGGCGCCTTTCATGTCTTTAGCGGCCACGTCAATCCCAATACCGTCACTCGAAACAACATTTTTGACTGCCCGGGCCGGCTCACATCGTCCCGGCAGGCCGATCTCCCCTGCGATTTCGATTACGACCTGTTTACCGGCTCGGACCGGGGCATCGCCAGAGAAAGGCACGGACTTCGGGGCAATCCGGCATTTGTCAAATCGTACGCGTTGGAATTCTATCCTTCGTCCACGACGACGAAAATCCAATGGGGCAAAGTCCCAGTCAAGCAAGGTGATAAAATCGTCAACTTAACCGATCCGGTCACGACGGTCCCGAATCCCGTCATTGATTCGGGAGTGAAACTGCCAAATTTCAACGATGATTACGCCGGAAAAGCCCCTGACCTGGGCGCCTTCGAGTTAGGACGACCCCCGATACGCTTCGGGCGACGAGCGACGGGCAATCACTGGGCACCCTGGGAGCTTCATTAACACTATGTACTATTGTCTTTGCGGCGATGGAGTACGATCAATAGCGTTATGACGCGATGGGGAATATCTGGGGACACCATATATACAGCAGATATACAATATTTAATTTACAGAACGCGACCCCGTTTCGTTCCCAAAACTTATTTCATAAGGGCTGACCCCGCATCTTCCCGCATCTTCGCGGACCCCGCGTCTTCGCGCCGGGTCGGCATTCGAGATGAGGTGATTTCGGAGCTCAATAGCCCGCCTGTGATTTCCCCTGTCAACGCTTCCCCACGCCCTCGCGGGCCGTCGAGGCATGACTCGGGGCCAGAGTGATGCGCGTCATCTTCCCTGTAAGACTCTTTCATTCTCTACTCTCTGCCGACTTTAATCGGCGCTTTCGATGTGACCCTCTACCCCCCCCATCACAAATCAATATGTCAGGCTGTTTCATCATTGTATCACTAAACGTGTTTTTCGAAATCAAAGTTGAACGCTTCTCGAATTTTGAGTAATCGTGCAGATTCAGGTAAGCTGAAGGGAGTACTCAATCGTCCCACGGATTATAATCTCTCCCTGCAAATGAAAAGTCCAAGCATACACCTTTGACTATGAATCTGTTAATAAAACTGACATTGTCAGAACGATTGTCGTTAACTTTAGAGTCCGACACATGAACATCAGAGATCGAAGCAATAATGCCATAGAATCCTTCAGGTTGGCCTGATATTATTTCAGCCTGTTTAGCATTACAACTAAGAAGAAAAGTAATGTCTATGTCTCTAAGTGTGCGGAAAACCACAGAATACTCTGCATCTGACTTTCTGACATCATTTACACCTCCCCAAAAAAATATTGGTCGGGAATCGCTACTGACTAAGGCAGTCTCAACATCGGCCAAGAAAATTGGCCTATAACCACCATTTATTTTAATGCCATAATCATCGAAACATTCGCTCCATTGAGTAGAAGCGTTGTGTTTTGCTATCATCTCATTTATCGCTTGCTTTATTTCATCTTTTCCATAGATTTTGCGTTTGATTTTTGGAACGTACCAGACGCCAGCAACTACGACAGCAATTATGACAAGATAAGCAAACCATACTATGACAGTTTCTTTTTTCAAAGACATTTTTTTGTCCGCTTTTAACGAGTAGCTTCCGTTTGTGCGTGTACCTTCTAAAGAGTGCACCGCTAATGTTGTCCATTCTCCAATCGTTGGTAGATATATTTGAAGTTGTTGAATATTTCTGGCAGCATTGCTGACTCAAAAGCCTTGACAGTTATCTCAAGACCCATCTTTTCAAAAAAGTCTGAAATTACAATTGTATAATTATCAAAGTCATGCAGTTCAGGCAAAGTGTTGTTTTTTGTTCGTATGAGCAATTGGAGCAGATAGAAATTGATTCTGTCTGAATCTCCCTCTCGAATTAACTGACCATAAAGGTCGAGTCTATTCTGTATTATTTCGTTAGCGTAGTCGAAACCGAGAGCATCCTCGAAAACGGACACGAACTCATCAAGACAAAAGTCCAATGCGTCTTTCCTGAACTTATCACACTTATTCTGAACATGCCACAGGTCGATTCTGAAGTAAACATAACATCCGAGTTCAAACAAAGAAGAATCGTTTGAGTAAGCAGGCTTGATTTTATCGACAAATCCTGCTTGCCGAGTACGAGTGGCTGGTAGAGCAAAGCGGGTTATTCCATATATAGTAAGAACAGAAAGGTCTTGTATTATTGAGCGTTTTTCTCTTGATACCCTCTGCTCCTCAGCCCATCTAAGCACCTTGCTACCTTCGTTATTCATTAGCCTATTATCCCATCGACTTCCAGAGCGTCAGGAATTCATTGCTGTAATAGAAAAGGGCACCGATACATCGTGCCCGTCTAAGGCCCGGCAATGCCCAACCCGAAACACAAGAGCGATGCCCGTTTTGGTAGCGGGCACTAACTTTTGGCCGTTTTTAGGTTTGATTAAACTTACCGGTTTAAGACGAAACGCTAAAAATCATTACTCCACGTTATTCAATTTTCTCCATGTATTTTACGCTTCGGTAGAATAAAAAACAAGAAAGAACATAGGTACGAAATTGCTGAATCAAAGTTGCCAGGGGAATTATCGCGGCTGTATCTTGAAATAGGAATAATTCCGAGATAATTGTCGGGACAGGATGAAATCTGCGATAGATCTTTGTGTCGGATAGTTCCCTTACCAACATGGGCAATCGAGTTGTCCATCCTACCAGTTCTTGTTTCAAATATTTAGTGTTTAAGACGCGATCCTGTTTCTTGCCTTGTTTTCTGTTTTTCGGAATTACACCGTTGATTCAGGTCAAAAGAAAGAGAATGATATGAGCAAAAAGACAAGAAACACAATTGATAACCATAGGCATACTCTTTGCCGGTCTTTACGTGCGTTTCTCATGGTCGCGTGTAGATGTTTTCGAGTTGCAATAGCTCTTTGCGGCAATATATAATCACTCTAATCTTTTGTGTTAGAGGTATTTGTAGAGGGCGTAACAAATGGGAACTTACATAAACGACCAGACACTAAAAAAGCCGAATGATGATGACACAATATGGAGATACATGGACTTTACTAAATTCGTAAACATACTTCATTTCAAGAGTCTACATTTCACCCCAGTTGATGAACTCAAAGATCCTTACGAAGGCTCTCTTCTATCCTATCTTGTGGAAACTGGACAGAAAGGGGTGCACGGTTCTCTCCGCACAATGTTTAATCAGCTTCAGCCCCTCCGTAAGAAATATTTTGTGAATTGTTGGCATATTAACGCTTCCGAATCCGCGGCTCTGTGGAGAGTATATATGAAAAGTGACGAAGGCATAGCAATTCAAAGTACTGTGAGAAAACTTGTCACAGTGCTTGAAGCCAGCAAGAAAAATTTACGCTTTGACCTTGCATCAATTGAATATGATCCAAGACAAATGGTGGACGTAACTACGACTCCTGA
>Ga0272442_10000646_pt1 | contig 54776 bp, 42 predicted proteins | sample SSMForm2O_FD_200262 | JGI IMG/M metagenome (GOLD analysis project Ga0272442, IMG submission 200262) | Marine sediment archaeal communities from Little Sippewissett salt marsh, Falmouth, MA, United States - SSM-Form-2O | ecosystem: Environmental > Aquatic > Marine > Wetlands > Sediment ... | reverse complement strand
GTGATAGGGTGTATTGCACGCCCGGCGGGAACAAAGGAACGATGGTCGCGCTGGATAAAATGACCGGTAAAACCATTTGGGCGACGACCGGGCTGAGCGAGCTTTCCGCTTATAGCTCGCCGATTCTTTTTGAACGGGGCGGCAAGCGTTTGCTTGCTACGATGATACAAAAATCCCTCATTTGCGTTTGTGCCGAGGACGGGAAGCTTGTTTGGCGCGTTCCCTATCCGGCGTCGTCCGAGACGAATACACTCACACCCGTCTATCATGATGGCTGTCTCTATGTCACCAATGTGGTCAATCGGGGGATTACGTCGGGCGGGACGATGTTCGAGATTTCCGAGGACGGGACATCCGTCAAGAAGAAGTGGAACGACCAGTTGCTGGACAATCAGCACGGGGGCGTTGTGCTCGTGGATGGTTATCTGTACGGCGCCAACTGGTACAATAACACGAAAGGCGATTGGATTTGCCTCGATTGGGACAGCGGGCAAGTGATGTATAAAGCCACGTGGAACGGCAGCAAAGGCTCCGTTATTTACGCCGATGGAATGTTGTATTGTTACGATGAAAAGCCAGGCGACGTGGGGCTGGTCAAGGCTTCTCCGAAAGGCTTCGAGGTTGTCAGCTCATTTCGCATCACGCAAGGCTCCGGCTACCATTGGGCCCACCCGGCTATCTCCGACGGACGGCTCTACATCCGCCACGGCGACGCCCTCATGGCCTACGATATCAAGAGCAGGTAGTGGGACGATTAACATAATCTACAAGTTTTGAGATTGCCGCGCGATTCTTCGAATCGCTCGCAATGACATACAAATATCCTTTTTGTCATTGCGAGGAGCGGAGCGACGAAGCAATCTTCTGTTTCGAAATCGTCATCGGTTATTCAATTGTCACGGCGGTGCCGCTGGCGGTGACCATCAGCATGGATCCCTGATTGCCGACGGTCTCGTAATCGAGGTCGATACCGACGATGGCATTGGCGCCGAGTTGAGAGGCCTGCTCTTCCATTTCCTCGAATGCGACCGTGCGGGCTTTTCGCAGTTCCTTTTCATACGCGGCGGACCGGCCGCCCACGATATCGCGAATGCCGGCGAAGAAGTCTTTGAAAAGGTTAGCGCCGAGAATGGCTTCGCCCGTGACGACGCCGTGGTACTCCCTGATTCGTCTGCCTTCGATGTTGGGTGTCGTTGACTGAATCATTGTGCTTTCTCCAATATTTTCGCTTGATGTTATCACTGGAACTGCACCGGCTTTCATTTTTATTGTTGTGAACGCAGGCCGATCCGGTTGCCTTCGCTGTCCTCGAAGGAGGCAATGAAGCCAAAGAAGCCGATGCGAGTCTTGGGAAGCGCTACCTTGCCGCCTTGCTCCTGTACTCGTTGTAAGGCGCCATCGATATCTATAGTTATGAAGTAGATTTGGACTCCCTGCCTGGACGGCTTGAACGCTTCGCCCTTCATAAGAGCCCCAGCCGCACCCGTGGTTCCCGGCCGCATAGGGAAGAACGCCATCTCCAATGGCCCGAAGTTCATCGTCTGTAATTTCACATTGAGTACATGCTCATAAAACGCTTTGGCCCGGGCCATATCCGTCACAGGAATCTCGAACCAGCCAACAGGATTGGAATCCGAAGGGATGCCCTTGGGTGTTGTGGTCTCTGCGTCCACGTCATGCACTATCCGGCCTGCTTTGATGACCATCTGAACCTGATGGAGCGAAGAGATGTCTTTCAACGGATCACCATCGATGATAATCAAATCTGCAATTTTGCCGGGCTCTATGGTGCCTAAATCTTCAAGAAGCCCAAGATGCTCTGCCGCGTTACGTGTGGCGGCTCTGATGACTTTTTCAGGTGTCAAACCGGCCTCCGCCATGAATTCCATCTCCTGGATTGTATTGAGACCCGGACGCGGCATAGAGCACATCGTGTCTGTACCGAGGGAGATTCGGACACCTTTGTCTGAGAGAAACTTGAGGTTCTGCTTCGTGATCTCGAACGATTCCGATTTGCTGGCCAGCGAACCGAGCCGCATGATCCACAGGGTCGGCGTGTAGTTGACGTTTCGTTCGAGAAGAAGGCTGGCTACACGAGTGTCACTGAGTGTGGCATCCGAAACGCCATGCTCGACGCCATCTGCACCGGCCTCGACGGCGTCGAGGACATCCTGCTGGCGATGCGTATGGACAGTCACCGGCAGTTTGTGCTTGTGGGCTTCATCCACGATCGCTCTCAAGACATTCGCCGAAAGCCGGGGCAACGTATCGGGCATCTCCCAGCCTCCACCGCCCTCGAGCACGGCCTTGATCGCATCCACTCCTTGCTCCCGCAACCGGCGAACTTCCTTCCTGGCCGTGTTCTCATCATCCACCTCGATGGCTCCCTCGTCCTGACCCAGCGTGGCAACGGGGTGTCCGCCCGGCGCCGTGAAATTCGGTCCGACGAGCAGGATCCGCGGTCCCGGGATATGACCCTCGTTGACCATCGTCCGCAGTTCCAGGACCAGGTCCAGAGGATCGCCCAACGATTTGACGGTTGTCACTCCGTGCTGTATGAAATCCGTCAGATATTTTGGAGGTGATGTTTCCATCTGTGCTCGAAAGGCCACCCGGCTCTGCCCCGTCAGTCCGAAGTGGATGTGGGTGTCGATCAGACCCGGCATCAGCGTTCTGCCACCCGCGTCGATTCTCTTGACGGCCCTAAGCGGGGGCTTGCTCGTCGATACACTCTGAATGCGGTCTCCCGCGATGACGACAGTTGCAACGTCCTTGACAGTTCCGTCGCCCACAATGACACGTGCATTCTCGATTACGAGCGTCGGTTCCTGGCCGTGTGAACTCACAACGATAGAAAATATCGCTACGATCCACACAAGGCCGATTTTGACCCTGTTATTTTGATCGTTTCTTGCAAGTCCAATTTGTTTCATTGTCCTCATCTCCATGAATTGACCTTTGTGCGAAAGTTGTGGTTCTACGAATTAATGGAATCTTCTGGCTCCTTTTTGTCTTTATCACTTTTTACCTGGCTCATCGCGGCCATCCCGCCGATGGCGCCCAGGTTCATGGTCTCCAGCGCCGAGCTGGGCACGATAATCATGGAGCCTTTTTCTTTCAGACCCTCAAACAGCATGTTCATGCCGCGAAGGTGCATCGCGCCGGGATTCGATTCGTACTGCTTGGCGGCCTGGGCGAACTTCTCGGCGATTTCGGTTTCCGCGGTTCCGAGGATGATACGGGCGTGACGCTCGCGTTCGGCCTGGGCCTCTTTGGACATGGCGTCTTCGAGGTCTTTGGGCAGAATGATGTCACGTATCTCGACGGACTGGACGGTGATGCCCCAGGGATTGGTCTTTTCGTCGAGAATTTCCTGGAGCCGCTTGCCGAGCTTTTCGCGGTGCGTGAGCAGCTCGGAGAGCTGGTGCGTCCCGATGATGTCACGCAGCGCCGTCTGGGCGGAAAGGACGATGGCAAGGTAAAAATTTTCAACCTCGAGAATCGCTTTTTTGGCGTCCCAGACCATCCAGAAACAAATCGCGTCCACATTGACGGGCACGGTATCCTTGGTAAGCGTGGACTCAGAGCTAAAGTCGGTCGAACGTATCCGCATATCGACGGATTGAACAATACTTTCGATGATCGGGATGACGAAGAACGGCCCGGGGCCTTTGAGGCAGCGGAACCGACCGAGCCGCAGGATAACAGCGCGTTCCCATTGATTGGCGATCTTGATGCCGAAGAAGCAAATCGCCGCCACGAGGGCGGTGACGACAGCGATGGTGATGTTCATCCGCTCCCATGTGCCTTCAACCAACCTGTTGAGGATGACACCGGCCAGCACAACGACGACAGCGACCAGAGCGGCAACCCAGTTGAGGGACGCGGCTTCGGCTTCCAGTTGCGTGGTCGCCTTGTACTCGCGGGCGAGACTTGTGGTGGTCTTGGTTTTTCTTTTTTCAGCCATTTTCGAGTCTCCTTTGCATGTGGGTGACGATTTCTTTGAGTGTGAAACCGTATTGGTTGCCGCGTGCGACGAGCTCGTCGCAGATTTGGCGCAGCATACGTTCTTTCTCCGCTTCGCCGATCTCGACCTGTTGGTCACTGACGAAGGTGCCGGTGCCTTGTTGCGTATCCAATATGCCCAAGATTTCCAACTCCGAATAGGCCTTGCGGACCGTGTTGGGATTCACCGACAGATGCACGGCCAGCTCCCTTACCGTGGGCAATTGCTCGCCGGGCATGAGCCGGTCCGAGGCGATGCCGTAGCGGATCTGGTCCACAATTTGCCGATGAAAGGGCACGCCACTTTTCAAATCCAGTTTGAACTCAATCATTTTCTATCATCCATTTAAAAATACAGTAACATGGTTATCTATTATTATATAGTACTATTATATTAGTACAATATTTCAATAAATCCAGAAGAATTTCTGATTTTTGTGATTTTTTTCCCGCTACAGCGTGTATAGAAGAAGCCTAAAATCCAGAAAAAAGCCGTTTTCCAGTAGTTGAAACGGCTTTTTTCCGGTTTAAAGATCCGATTTCGGCAACATCAAGAAAAGGGCAATAGGATCGTCGTTTATTTCTTTTTGCTGGCTAATTTTTTGCGGAATGCTTCGGATTCCCAGTTGTTGATGAAATCTTCCTGCCGCTTGTTCAAGGTGACAATCCCACCTATCCGATGGGCGTTTGTGCGGATGAAGATCGAATAGAGCACGATATCGCGAACCGTCGGAGCCATTTTTTCCGTCCCGGCAACGAAGAGCCCTATTCCTTTAACAAGGAACGCGACAGAATATTTCTTACCCCCTTCGATTTGTCGTCTCAGTCGTCTGACAATGTCGGTCATAGTCTTTTCCGAATGCCCCATTTCCACCCACATGGCGGCTCCATTAGCATACACAAGCTCGTCCGGCGTCAAAGACCCTTTGAGCATCTTCTTCGCATCTTTGCGGCGCATAAAATCAGCAATAGGATCGTTGTCGTAGTACCATATCTTCGAGCGTTCGCCGGTCGCCTCAGAAAAGGCGCGTTCGATGCAGAGTTTCGCGTCGTTTATCTTCTTCTCGCTGACGGACTTGGTGATACCGGTTTTGGGTTGCCGTAAAGGGGCATTACAGCGTTTGATGACCCTTCGGACGAGTCGCAACGCGCCGTCGGCGGTTTTCGCCGTGATGAAAAGGCCATGCTTGTGCAGGAAAAGAATGGCGGGGCTTTTACCAAATTGACGTTGATACTTCTCAACCAACCGGGCAATCTTCTTGGCTAACATAAAGCCGGGATCGGTGTATGGGACCCAGAGCGGCGGCAGAGGCTCGTCCTTGAACAGCTTGTCAAGTTTGGCCCGTCCGTTCTTCGCATTGTGATAAGCGCCTACCGCACTCGGATGCAGATGTATCACACATCTGTCCAGCCATGCGTGCAAGTGCGCCTCCACCGACGGCCGGGCGATGGTTTTGATCTGATCGTCACACGCAAGCAGAAGCCGGTTGACGACCTCCGGCTCCCTGCGTTTGGGGTCCATTTTCGCTAAGGATCCGTCCAGGACGACGGATCGCGCCAAATCGAGACGTAGCCGGCGCCAGCCCTCCTTCGCGTTCATATCCTTCAAAGCCGTCCCGCTGGCTTTGATATACATATATTGACCGTCGTCGGTCTTTACGGATGTATTGCCTCCTCCGCCCTGAACAAGCGTCGGATCGACGCCCGTCTCATTCGATATTCTTATTAGCTCCAACAATGCCTTATCCATTTTCTACAAACACTCCTTGTAATCAGTTTAGAATGCAAATATCAAAATCACAATTTTGGAATCCGCCGAAGGCGGATGACTTCCTTAATTTTACACTTCTATTTTTAATTCATCATTTTATCGTGGTGTGGCGCCCGGCAACCCCCCATCCACGGGAATCGTAATACCCGTTGTCGGCGTCTGGCGCGTGGCGAAAAACAGTACGGCGTTGGCCACGTGCCGGCCGGTAATTTTGGTTTTCAGCAGGTTTCTGTTTTGGTAATACTCCTCCAAACCTTTTTCATCCAGTCCCCGCGCTTTCATGCGGTTTGGGCCCACTTCGGCCCAAAGCCCGGATTTGTACTTGCCCTCGGAGAATACACCGTCCGGCGCCACCATGTTGACCCGGACGCCGTATTGCGCTAACTCCAAACTGGCGATACGACCTAATTGATGGCACGCGGCCTTGGTCGCACTATAAGCGCCGAATCCGGCGCCGGGGCTGGGAACGTTCTTCGTGGATACGATAATGACATCGCCTCCGGTTCCTTGCAGAATAAAATGCTGCGCGATTTCACGGAGCGTCAGAAGCGTCCCCTCCACGTTGACTTTTTCGAGCTTTCGGAAGGCCTCGAGATCCATATCCTTTAAAAATTCGACAAGCGCAATTCCCGCATTCACAACGACAATATCAATCCCGCCCCAGGTGAGGATGGCTTTTTCGAAGCCTCGAACGATGGAGATCTCGTTCGTTACATCCATCCCGATTCCCATCACACGCTCGCCGCCTATTTGTTTCAGATCGGCCGTGAAGCTCTCAAGTTTCTCGCCCGGTAAATCGGTGGCGACGAGATGACAGCCCTTCTCCAGCAACTCCCGGCAGACGGCGTAGCCGATCGCCCCCGCAGCGCCGGTGATCAGCGCCACTTTATTTACAAGAGGCAGATCGGACTCCGGGCCTGTTCGATCAACGTAAAGAATTCCCAGGTCGCGAAGACATATCATTTCGGGTTTGGTCTTATGCTGTGCCGAATAATCCGAAACGGCGTCTTTAAATCGTGCGTCGAATTCTTTCTCGACATCCAGAAAAAGTGGAGGCCTTCGGCCTTTGTTCAAAGGCGCCGGATACGGCTGAGCGTCGGCATTTTTCTCTGAGCCGGCGAATTCAACGGCCTCTTTGCTTGTGATTGATTTCAAAATCACAGGTTTATAGGGTATATTCGGATCACCTGTCGGCTCCGCCAAAAGGCCGCGAACAATCGGCGCTATTTGAGATAATGGCTTCCGGTTCTGTTTGCCTGGCTCATTATTCATTATCGTCATCTCATATGCTTTGAAGACGATCTCAAAGCATTCCTCATGAACTTTGCGTTTTGGAGCGGTGTTTTTCCGTCGAAGACGGCGCTTCCGGTGACAATGATGTCGGGTTCCATTCGGGCCACGTCCGCGATGTTGTTGCGTGTGATGCCGCCGTCGATGCCGAGGAGGATATCTTTCTTTGCTTCACGAACCATTTGTCTTAATTGTTTGAGACGGGATTCGGTCGAGGGGATGAATTTTTGCCCTCGCCAGCCCGGGTTCACCGCCAATAGAAAGACCATATCCGCTTCATCAAGGAGCGGTGGGATAACGTCAAGAGATGTGCCGGGATTCAAGGCGATACCGCGCAAGATACCTCTGTCGGGATCGTTAACGTTGGTCATTTCCGAGAGCTTTTGCAGGACGCGATGGCGGTGCCGGCCGGACTCGACGTGGACGGTAATCATATCCGCGCCGGCGGCTACGTAAGCCTCAAGCTTCCCCAAAGGCTCATCGATCAGCAGATGGACGTCTTTGAGCAGTGGCGTCTTAATGGCCTTGATGAACGGAGGCCCTACCGTCATCATCGGGCAGAAGCATCCGTCCATCACGTCCACGTGAAGAAGTTTCACCCCGGCGTCTTCCATGAGTTTCAACTCGGATCCCAGGGACATGAGATCCGCCGTGAGGATACCGACACTGATAAGCGGCGACGCTTCACGAAGCTGATCGAACAATGGTTTGCCTGACATCGTCAACCTTAGTCTGCCTCTTCTTCCTTCTTGAGCGTTTCGTAAAGATCGAGAGCGTCGGCCGGCTTCAGATTCTCGTGGACGACCTTATGGACCACCTGCATCATAGCTTTCGGCGCGTCGGCCTGGAAGATATTCCGCCCCATATCCACGCCTGATGCGCCCTCTTGCACAGCGTTGTAGGCCATCGTCAGCGCATCGAGCACGGGGATTTTCTTGCCGCCGGCCATCACAATCGGGACCGGGCACGAAGCCGTGATCGTCTCGAATCCGTCGGGGACGTAATACGTCTTGATAATCTGGGCTCCGAGTTCGGCACAGATCCGGCAGGCTAATCGGAAATATCTTGCATCCCGGACCATGTCCTTACCCACCGCCGTGACGGCCATCGTCGGAATCCCATAGCGCAAACCCATATCCACTAACCGGGTCATGTTATGCACCGAGCGAGTCTCGAACTCGCCGCCAATGAAAACTTGCAGCGTAATGGCCGCGACGTTCATCCGGATCGCGTCCTCGATATCCACCGCCAATTCCTCGTTCGACAGCTCCTTGAGGATGCTCGGGCCGCCGCTGCACCGCATCACGACGGGCTTGGTCAGCGAGGGAGGCACGGTGGTTCGCAGGATACCGCGGGTCAGCATGATCGCATCGGCGTAAGCCATGAGCGGTACGATCTTCAGGTCGATGCGCTCGAGTCCCGTCGTCGGTCCCTGGAAGTAGCCGTGGTCGATTGCAAACATCACGGTCCGGCCTGTGTCGGGATTGAATATTCTCGATAGCCGGTTCTTCATGCCCCAATCGAGCGAGCCGGCCCCCTTCAAAAAGAATCCCGGCGTCTTCATGGGTACATCTTCATAATACTTTTTCTCGCCTTTTGCGGAGTCCACTTCAGGCATCATTTGTCCTTTCTTTCAATCCACTCGGCCTTTGTGACGGCCTCAATTCGTCGTTTATGCGGAATTTCAGGAATCGGCTCCGTTATCCTTCCACATCCAGAGCGATGCACTCACAAACCACACGATGGTCACAACTATGGCGAGCCACTTGACCTGGTCGAGTGTGATAGAACCGGCCAGGAATAATATCCCCAATAAAATCAGGACGCCCAGCGATATCCAACTTAACAACTGAGCGATTGCCCTGAACAACGGCACCTCATAGGTCCTGCGCTGGTAGATCGCACTGACGACGACGTACAACACCGCGGCCATAAACCAGCCCGGCAGCGACACGAAGTAAATCTGAATCACACCGGCCAGCACCAACGACCAACAGATAATTAACGTCACAATCCACGCCATACCCGCGGCCCAATTGAACGTTTTCTTACTGACCTCGGCGTAATTGCTTTGCAGGCCAAACTTTTTGATCAACCAGAAATCGACGAAGATGACCGCTCCCATCGGCATCAGCAACAAGCCGTAGAGCGCCACAAAACCCAGTAGTTTCATCGCAATCGCCGGGAACATGCCGGCCAGCGTCGCGATCGCTCCCGTGATGAGAGTCACTTTAAATCGCGACGATTTCGGTAATATGGCCTGGAACGCCAGGCCGGCGCGGTAGATGGTCGGATTGGCCGTCGTCCAGCCGGCAATGATCACGCAAAGCAGGCCGGCCAGACCACAGGCTCTATAAGCAAGGGGTCCGGGTAACACATCCATATCCGCCGGATCGAGGTGGAGCTGATAGGCGTACAGAATCGATGCGCTGATCCACGCCATGAAATGGCCCACGTACATACCGGTCGCCGAAGCCACTCCGTACCAGGACTTCTTTGCGAAACGGAACACGGACAGATCGCTCATCCCGATGTGCATCGCCATATTGCAGAACCACGCAAAGAAGGTGACGTGCCAGAAGGTGAATTTCACCTGCCCTTCCTGGGGCTCCCCACCCGTCCAGATATGTGTTTTGGCCAGTTCCCAGACGTCGCCGAGTGAGTTTACTTCAGTGCCTGTCGCATCGATAAACTGTCGAAGCCCGACAAAGCCAAACGCCAGGAACACCAGAACCATCCACGGCGCCGCCACGTTGGCAAACTTCGCCACGGTTTGGTAGCCGTAAGCAGCGACGATGGAGATGAGCCCGCCGACGACGGCGACCGCCATCACCCAGCCGACACTGTTGGGGTATAGATCGTTGAGACCCGGCATCCTGAAGTTGAACCAAACGCCGAGAGCGGTCGCCGAGACGGTCACCATCGCCCCGGCGAGAAAGCAGAACATCACGCCGTTGGCGAGGTTGTAGAGCGTCACGAGCTTTCGGCCGCATATCTTTTCCAACTGGTAGTAGAGCGTCAGTCGCATACGCGTGGCGATGGGCGCGCAGAGGAACATCCAGCTCAGAACCGCCAGGGCGTTGCCCAGGAGAAGGCCCATGATCAAATCGAAGGCGCCGACGCCCGCGGCCACGAACAACGGCCCGATCATCAATTCCGTTCCGGCACAATGCTCGCCGGCGTACATTCCGATGAAGCTCTTGAAACCGAGCAATGCGCTCTTCGGCACCGGCTCGCGCTCGAACTCACTGCCTACCTGAGTTTCCTGCGACTGCTGTTCCATCTCCATGCCGTATCCCTTCAAATGTACCGTGCTTGATATGCCCCCTATCGGCGCTGACTGAGAATATCCTTTTCATACGTCCTGACGTCATCCAGCCAGGTTCCGCCCGCCGGGGTGTCCATTTTGGCGCAATAGTAATCCCATACGGCGCCGAAAGGCAATGTCTTGCATTCTTCCAGCATCGCCAGGCGTGTCGTGTAGTCGCCGGCAAGCTCCGCCTGGCGGAGTGTGTCCATCGGTTCGAGCAGGGCCATCAAAAGCGCTTTAATCATGCATCGCGTCCCTATGGTCCAGGCGGCGATACGGTTAATGCTCGCGTCGAAGAAATCCAGGCCGATGTGCACCCTGTCGAGATAGTCGCCGCGAACGATCTCCTGGGCAATGGCCAGCAACTCGTCCGAGAGGATCACGACGTGATCGCTGTCCCATCGCACGCCCCGGCTGACGTGGAGCAGTATCTCATCGAGAAACGTCAAGACCGCGGATATCTTGTCCGAAATCACTTCCGTCGGATGATAATGTCCCGCATCGAGGCAAAGAAGCGTTTTGTTTTCTATCGCATAGGATAGGTAAAATTCATGCGAGCCGACAACATAACTCTCGGAACCGATGCCGAACAGCTTGCTCTCGACCGCATCCAGCAGATGGCCATGATCTATCTTTTCTGCAAATATTTCATCGAGTGATCTCCTTAGGCGCTCACGAGGTCCTTTACGGTCCGCGGGGATATCTTTGTAGCCGTCCGCGATCCATGTATTGTGCACGCAGGGTGTGCCCAATGCCTTTCCCATCGCCGCTCCTATCGTTCGGCATACGATTCCATGCTCGACCCAGAATTTTCGGATATCTTCATCGGCGCTGGCTAACGTGAAGCCGCTATCGGCCTTGGGGTGCGAGAAAAACGACCCGTTGAAATCCATCCCAAGACCGTTTGCCCTGGCCCAGTCGATCCACGCGGCGAAGTGCTCCGGCTCGAGTTCGTTGCGCTCGACTTTGCCTTTGGCTTCGGCGTACATCGCGTGCAGATTCAACCGGTGCTTGCCGGGGATGAGGCTCAGGGCCATATCGATATCGGCCCGCAGTTCGTCGGCGGTCCTTGCTTTGCCGGGATAGGCGCCGGTGGCCATAATGCCGCCGCCGCTCAGACCGTCGCCGCTCTCGAATCCGCCCACGTCGTCTCCCTGCCAGCAATGCAGCGATATCGCAATTTTGCTCAGCCGCTCCATCGCCGTATCACAATCCACACCCAGTTCGGCGTAGCGTTCTTTCGCCAGTTCGTATGCCTTTTCGATTGTCTTCAAATCACTCATGTGGTCATCTTCCTATGTATCTTTGTATGTCTCCAGAAGTTTTTGCTCTGCACTTGTCGTCCATAGGCCGTCATCAAGGCGTTCGGCCACGTCCGGCATTTTCTCGTCCATCTCTTCCAGCCGGACCAATCCTAAATTTCGACAGGCCGGATAGACGATGATCTTGCCGGCGATCAACCGATTCTCCACGGCCCGGATGCCCTCCGTCGCGCCTTCGAGTCCGGCGATGGCGGCGACGCTGACGTTCGTATCGAGCCGGCCGGCCTCGACCTTCGCCAGCATGCGCTTCATGTCGTCCAGGGTCGAGCCGCTGGTTCCGATGAAGTACAATTGTTTTTCGATATAGGCATCCAGGTCAATCTCGCCCGTGACCGTAGCCGGGATGCCGGCAAAGATGTTGATCAGTCCTCGCTCTGCGGCGCCGCGGACTGCGCCGGCGACCAGCGCCGGGACCGGCGCCATCAACGCGGTGTAATCGAATGTCTCTGCCGTCTCTTCTTTCGTCGGGTTGTAGGGTGTGTATCCCACTCCATTCTTCTTAGCCAATGGCTCGGCGACTTTCGTCAATGCGGCTAACCGGCCGTCGTCCACGTCACTGGCGAAAACCCTCACGCCTTCGACGCCCTGGCAGATATTTCGGATCACGTGCATCATGCCCATCGGTCCGCCCGCGCCGATGACGTTGATCTTATCGCCGGGTCGAATTTCGTCCGTTTCCGGAATACTCTCCATCGATTCGGCCGGATTCGAGCCGGTGGTCCCGATGATGCGAATGCCGCCGTAGTGAATCCGGCCGACCGTCGTCACAACATCCCGGCCGAATGTGCCGCCGCACTGGACAATATTCAAAAGGCCCTTTCCGGCAACTTTCGCGAACAGGGCCTCGACCGTCTCCGGCGTGGATCCAAAATAAATCACATCATCAAAAGACGCGTCGGACAGATCTTCGATATGGGCGACTCGTTCGACTTCAATGTTGCGTTCCACGCGCGGTCGAAACGTGGAAACCCAGGTGATTCCCGTTGGCTTGCCGTATCGAGCGAACAAATCCAGGAAAGACTCATCGGTCAGATCAGTATCCGCCACGACAAGCATACGCCCATCTGTTTTCAGACCCGTCCGTTCCGTGGAGACATAGGCATCCTCGACGCACGCCCACGGCTCCACGAGCGCGACCGCCGAGCCGGAGAGTTCCGCACTGGCGGGCAGGAGCATCGATTCTCCCTCCGGGGACGTAATGACTCTCTCGTCCATCAAGACGTATTCGGCCAGGGCGCCTTCGAAGTTATATCCGAATGCGCCGTTGGACGTGGCGGTACGCAGCCAACGATAATCCGTTTGCACGAGAAAACGCTCGCCCGGTTTGGCGAGCTTGACCTCAGAGCCCATTGATACGATCCTCACAACGGCTTCATGGCCGGGTATCGTCGCCGCTTCGTTCGGGACATAGCTGCCGACTTCGTTGAGAATATCCGGATCGATGCCGGAGACGACCGGGCCTTTGCGAACGTGCGAAGAAAACTGCTTGAGCAGCTTCAAATCGGAAAAGCACAATCCAACGGCTTCGACGCGACAGAGCATTTGATGTGGACCCGGCCGGGGAACGCTTTTGGATCGGTTTAAAACAAGCTCATCAGATCCCACTAACTGTACGGCGTATTGTGTTTCAGGTATATCCGTCATCGTCTATTTCTTTCCCCCTTCGTCATTGCGGCGAGCATAGCAACGAAGCAATGACAAGCGTTAATATTTTTTGATCTTTATCTGTATTTCCTCGGGAGTCGTATTATCACTCAATCCGCTCAGGTTGTCTTCATGTTGTGGATCGAGCGAACGTCCGAGTTGTTCGTAGAATCGGTTCTTCTCAGCGACACTTACAAAGTTCCTGGCGGCCCATGCGCTGGTGTAGCCGAGACCACTTTGTCGTTGGAGCACTGAGTGAGCATAGACGATATGTGCACCCTTCAAAAAGACGGGGGCCAAAGGTTTGAGCTCTTCGCTGTCAAAATCATCGACAAACTTCTGCCCCGGACTGTTCATCTCCGTGCCCATGACCACGGGAACGTCCAGCTTCTCGGCCAGTTTCACAACGTGATTCAGGTTATCGAGCTTTTCACTCGGCGAGCCCGGCGTATAGTTGCGGTCCGGGATGACGTTGATCGCCGCCGCCCCGGTGCTCATGGCGACTTCGAGCAGTTCCTCGATGGCTTTTTCGCCGTCGCTCGTTCCGTCCAGCCAGGTGTGAACGGGAATCCCCCCGGCGGCGAGGATAAAGCGATTCGTATCGGCCATCTGCGGGAACGAGCCTCGATCGGGCTCCACATACCCCACGCCGCCCCGTTTCATCGTCTTGGCCCGGATGGCATTCGTTATCTCCTTGGCTTCGGGCAGATAGGAGGCCTCGATGGTCACACCCAACTTCTCAGACCAGAAGTTGGCCAATTCTTCCTTATCGCCGAACATCTCCGCCGCTTTACGCGCGTAAGCCAGGCACATGTGGCGCTCAGTCGCGTTGCCCGAGGGTGTTAAGGTGCATACGTCCTTTTCGTAGTCGAGCGTCACCGGGGCAAGATGCTTATTCACTCGCCCCATCAAATCCTGATTTCTTTGCTGGGCCGTCCGGCGCAGACCGAGCAGGAATTCCTTCTGTTCGCCCTCCAGATCGGCCCGTGGAAAACCCACGCCCATATGATATGAAATGCCCGGCTCGCCGGGCGAGTTAATCACCCGGTCCGCAAATTCGGGAACGAAGACCCGCGTTTCCAGCCCCGCACTGCTCTTAAGCCCCAACAGCTTGCACGCATCGAGGAATTCATCCAAAGCATCGAGTACGTCAAAGTCCACGACTCCCGCGACCGCCAATCCCGCCTTGCGCGCCAGCCAGGCGAATTTGCTCGGTGAATAGCCGTAAGTGTTGTAAGAAAAGAAGGTATGGCAATGAATGTTCACCGCTTCACCCGGTGGGAATATTTCGATCTGCCCTGCCTGGGCTTTTGCCCAAAGGGCCAGAAGAGCGTTCTTCCTCCGGTTTACATCAAAGCTGTCCAGTTCGTGCTCGAGCTTTTCGATCAAAGTTCATTTCCTTGTTTTATGTGTGATTTTTTTCGTACTGCTCCATCCAGAGTGATGTTTCTTGAGGCTCGTATTCTTTGAGCGCAAATGAATTGCTGAGGATTTTTCTCGCCTCGGCGAGAGATTTAATTTGTCCGGCGGCCCGGGCTTGCATCAGGACATTACCGCTGGCAGTCGCCTCGACGGGTCCGGTAATCACCTTCTTGCCAAGGGCATTAGCCGTGAACTGGCAGAGCAACTCGTTTTGAATGCCGCCGCCGACGATGTGCAAGACGTCAATTCTCTTGGCGGCGACGTCTTCCATGGCTCCCATCACCGACCGGTATTTCAAAGCGAGGCTCTCCAGGACGGCCCTCAACATCTGCCCCTTATCATCGATGGGCTTTTGGCCCGTTTTGGCCAGATACTCGTTAATCCGCCTGGGCATATCGCCCGGTGCAAGAAAGCTGCCATCATCGACATCAATGTGATGGGTGAAGGGTTCGGCTTTTTCGGCCATCGCCGCCAATTCGGCATACGACAGATCCGTCCCCTCACGCTGCCATTGCCTCCGGCATTCCTGCATGAGCCACAGGCCCATGATATTCTTAAGTAGCCGGATCGTGTTTTCCACGCCTCCTTCGTTCGTGAAATCGTATGCGAACGTCTTATCATTAATAATGGCTTTTGACACTTCAATCCCCATAAGACTCCAGGTCCCGGAAGATAGATACGCCCAATCCGCCTCGCCCACCGCCGGCACGGCCACGACCGCCGAGCCGGTGTCATGGGAAGCGATCGCGATGACGGGAACGGGCCCGCAGCCGATCTCGTTCGCAACCTCGGCCGTCAACGGGCCGACCACCGTCCCGGATTCGACGATCTCAGGCATAATATCCATCGGCAAAGACAACTTATCGAGAATTTCTTTCGACCACTGACCGGATCGCATGTCCATGAACTGAGAAGTGCTTGCCAGGCTGTATTCGGCGAAAACCTTACCACAAAGGAAGTAGCTAAATAAATCCGCAATGAAAACCAGATGCTTGGCCTTGGCCAGGGTAGCCGAGTTGCTCAGGCGCATTGCGAGTAATTGATACACGCTGTTGAACGGTAAGAACTGCAAGCCGGTATTCTCGTAAATATCCCGCTTAGCCAGCATCTCGAACGCTTTTTCCGTGATGCCGCTGGTCCGGCTGTCGCGATAGTGATAGGGATTCTCGATCAGCGTTCCGTCGGCGTCCAGCAGGCCGAAATCGACACCCCAGCTATCAATGCCAATACCCGCGATATCACCCGCTGATTGGGCCGCTTTGCCGATACCGGCTTTGATTTCTTTGAGCAGCCTGTGGAAATCCCAGCGCAATGAGCCGTTTTCTTCCACGGGCCCATTGCCGAAACGGTGGATCTCTTCGAGAACAACCTGATCTGACGATACCGTGCCGAGCATCACCCGGCCGCTTTCAGCGCCAAGATCAACAGCGATGTATTTCTTCACGTCCGCCATCTTCAACTCCTTATTCGTGATTGGTCATTGACGCAAATTTATAACCCGAATTCGGTGGTAATGCAAATCGAAAATCCGTCCTTCAAAGGATTGTCGTGCATGTTCTTGGATGGACCGATAGCGTGAAATGGACACCCTACCGAATGAAGAGGATTAGTTCGGCTGGAAGCGTAATTTGGCCTGACCGATGAGGTAGAAGCTGCCGGTGATGCAGATCAGATCCTCTTTGCTGACGGCGCTCTTGGCTAACTGCAGCGCCTGGCCGAGACTGGAGGCCGTCTGGCACATTTTTCCGCAGATTTCCGAATACATGTCCGCCAAGTCCTCGGGAGACGTCGCCTTGGCCGAGTTGCTTCGGGTGAAAATGACCTTATCGGCTCCGTATTGCAACATTTCGAGCATTCCCCTGATGTCCTTGTCGCTGTTGCAGCCGAAGATAACGACCATGGAATCGTACGGAATATTTTGCCCGATGGCGTGTATGAGGGCCTTAATGCTCGCAGCGTTATGGGCGGCGTCGATGAGAATCCTCGGATCGCGCCAAACCATTTCCATACGGCCCGCTAATGAGACTTTCAAAAGTCCGCTTGCGGCCTTCTCGTTGTCGATGTTGTAGCCGAACGACTTAAGCTTGTCCAGCATCGCCAGCGCCAGACCGCAATTAATGGCCTGATGCTTTCCATGCAGCGGGACACGCAAATGCTCGAATCGGCTCGTCGAGGTCGTCAGGCAGATGCGTGTGTGCGGCCCGTGCTCCCGGGAGGTTTCGAACCGGTGTGAAAAATCAATATCGCTGCCGGTTACACTCAAGGGAGCCTCAAGGGACATCGCCTGCATTTTGAGAACCTGCATCGCCGCCGGGTCCTGGGGAACGGTGATCGCGGGGACGCCCCGTTTGAAAATCCCGGCTTTTTCCTGTGCAATACTGTCAATCGTTGCTCCAAGCTGATTCTGGTGGTCGATACTCAAGCTCGTAATCCCGATCACTTTGGGCACGATCACATTGGTGCTGTCCAGCCGTCCGCCCAAACCGGTCTCAATAACCGCGATATCGACTTCCTTATCCACAAAATGCATGAACGCCAAAGCCGTCATGATCTCGAAGAAAGTGGGGGCGTCGGTTTTCGACATTTTCTCGACCGGCGCGTAAACACGGTTGAGCAAACCGCGCATTTCGGAGTCGCTGATCATTTCCGAATTGACCATGATGCGCTCGTGTAAGTGCACGACGTGAGGCGACGTGTATAAACCCACCCTGTAATCGTTCGCTTCAAGCATCCTGGCGAGCATCGTGGCGGTCGAGCCTTTGCCCTTTGTGCCGCCGATATGAACCGTTTGGACCTTCTGATGGGGTTTGCCGACTAAGGACAGTAATTTTTCCATCCTGTCGAGATTGAATGTACTGACGTTGTACCGCAGGCGCGTTTGCTTCTCATAGTCCGTCCTCTCAAGTAAGTAAGAGATAGCCTGCTGGTAGTTCCGGAAGGCCTTTTTACTCTTAACTTTGGTCACCTTGGAGGAGGACTTTTTCTGTCGTTTCTTTCCGGTTGTTTTCAAAGTCCTTACCATCAAAAAGATGATTATAACAGTGAAGTGAGCCTGAGTCAATAACGGATTGTTGAAAATGCATCCTAACGAACGCCGATTAGTCTCATAATATACTATATATAAAGCACTTATAATACCGATAGAATATCCAATTATCTTTTTTCGATAAGGGCCCCGTGATTAGATATATTGAATATATCATTATATATTCTTATACCAGTTTCTTTTTCTCTACGTTGAACGGTTTGCAAAGCCTTGATTTCAACGGTTTCAAGTGGCCAATCCGACTTCTCTTCCATATAATGATCGATGTGAACACAGCACGATCCAAACCTGCTTGCCTTTTACTGAAGAGAATCAGGCATTTTGTTGTGCAGGGGCTCAATCAGCTTCTTTGGCCGGCCGTGTGCACGAATTGTCGTCAAAGCATCTCTGAGACCGACCACGACTTGTGCCAGGATTGCTGGGACGAGCTTTTGGCGTGCACCGGGGCCGATTATTGCCGGCGCTGCGGCCGGGAGACCAGTCGATTTGCCATCGTAGAAGGCGCATGCCCCGATTGTCAGGGCAAAGAGATCCATTTCGACCGGATCGCTCGGGCGGGGATGTACAACCGGAGCTTGCGACAATTGATCCTGGCTTTCAAGAACGGAAAAACGGAACATGCTCATGTTTTGGCGTTTTTGGCTCATTCTACATTGCTGGCGAGTGATTTTTACCGTGATGTAGAGCTTTTCGTTCCGGTTCCGCTGCATTGGTCCAGACGCCTGATACGCGGCTACAATCAATCGCACATCTTAGCAAGGAAACTGAGTCACTCTACAGCTAAGATCAACACCGACCTTGTGCGAATACGTCGTACCCGATCACAGCCGGCGATGACCAGCCCCGCGGCTCGGGCCAGAAACGTTGCGGGGGCATTTGCCGTTCGAAATGGACATCCGTTTGCCGGCCTGAGAATCTGTCTGGTGGACGATATCAAAACAAGCGGTGCGACGTTGAACGAATGCGCATCCGTATTGAAACGAGCCGGTGCTATCAAAGTCTTTGCGTTGGTCTTAGCCGTCGCCGGACAAAAGTCCGGTTAGTCTTTCTATCGAGAGGAATCCGATCATGATCCCAAAAAAGCGTTTATTAGTGTTACGAATGCTGATTCTACTGGCTACAGGAACGGTTTCGAGTGCCGCAATTGGTGCGGATTGGCTCGTTACTCCCATTGAGGAGCCTGTTCGGATCGAAAAACGTCTCGATGGCAACGAGGTTATCCTGAGCAACGGGCTTATCAGCCGGACATTTCGTCTCCGGCCCAACGCGGCCACCGTCGCTTATGATAATCTTATGAGCGGCGAATCCATTATTCGAGGCGTCAAGCCGGAAGCTATCGTCGAGCTGGACGGGACGAAATATGAGGTGGGCGGCTTGCAGGGACAGATCGAATACGCGTATTTGAAAACAGACTGGCTCGATTCGCTGACCGATAATCCTGAGGCTTTCAAATTTAAGAGCCTGGACACCGGCCCGACGAAGGAACGCTTCGCCTGGAAACACAAACGCTACTCGGCGGACTTAGCCTGGCCGCCCCCCGGCAAAGCACTGACATTTCACTTCGATCCGCCTGAGGGCAAGCACAAGGGCCTGGCTCTTTCAATCCATTATGAGATGTACCGGGGCATCCCATTATTGGCAAAATGGTTCACCATTCGTAATGGCGGCGATAGGCCGGTCAAACTCAATACATTTATTAGCGAGATCCTCGCGGCGGTGGAATATGAATCGCGGGTCGAGCAGCCTCGGCAGTGGGAATATCCCAATATTCACATCGAGAGCGATTATGCCTTCCACGGGGGCGATCCGAGAAGCGCCAATAAGACGACGCATTGGGTCGTCGATCCACAGTACAGCACGCAGATCAATTATCTCCGGAAAACACCCGTCATGATGGAAAGCCGGCCGCCGCTCGGGCCGGACGTTGTTATTAAGACCGGCGGTGTGTTCGAGTCCTTCCGAACGTTCGAGCTGATTTTCGATAGCACCGAGCGCGAACGCAAAGGCTTATCCCTCCGGCGCATGTACCGAACCATCGCCCCGTGGGCCACGGAGAATCCGATCATCATGCACGTCCGGCACGCCGATCCGAAATCGGTCCGCTTAGCTATCGACCAATGCGCCGAGGTCGGCTTCGAGATGATCATCATGACCTTCGGCAGCGGTTTTAATATGGAAAACATCGATCCGGACTATATGGCCCGGATGAAAGAATTGGTCGATTATGCCCATAGCAAAGGGATCGAGCTGGGCGGCTACTCGCTTCTGGCCAGCCGCCGGATCAGCGATGAGCACGACGCGATCAATCCCGAAACGGGCAAGCCCGGCGGGGCAATTTTCAACAATTCACCCTGCCTGTGCAGTCAGTGGGGAATCGACTATTTCTTCAAAATTAAGACCTTCATCGAACAGACGGGCCTCGATCTGCTCGAACACGACGGATCGTATCCCGGCGACGTCTGCGCTTCAACGAAGCATCCCGGCCATAACGGACTCAACGATTCTCAATGGAAGCAGTGGAAGAAAATTGCGGATTTCTACACGTGGTGCCGGGGTCGGGGCGTTTATCTGAACGTCCCGGATTGGTATTTCCTTATCGGCTCGAATAAAACGGCGATGGGCTACCGCGAGACGAATTGGTCCTTGCCGCGTGAAAGACAAATTATCCTCGGCCGGCAGAACATTTTCGACGGCACCTGGACGAAATCGCCAAGTATGGGCTGGATGTTCGTGCCGTTGGTCCAGTACCACGGCGGCGGAGCGGCCGCGACATTGGAACCGCTCTCGGAACACCTCGATGCGTACGGCGCGCACTTAGCCCAAAACTTCGGCTCGGGCGCCCAAGCGTGTTATCGCGGGCCGCGCCTCTACGACACGGATGAAACAAAAGCCCTCGTCAAAAAGTGGGTGGACTTCTACAAGAAGTACCGGGATATCCTCGACTCCGACATCATCCACGTCCGCCGGCCCGACGGACGCGACATCGACTGCATTTTGCACGTCAATCCCAACCTGAAACACAAAGGCCTGGCGATGGTCTATAATCCTCTCAATCGAACGGTCAGTAAGACACTCAAACTCCCTTTGTACTATACGGGACTCACTCAAAGGGCGCGCATCCGCGAACAAGAAGGCAAGAGAAAACGATACAAGCTGGATCGTAAATATAACGTCGAAATCCCAGTCACTATCGCTCCGAATACGGTCACTTGGTTCGTCATCGAATAGTTAACTTATCCACTTCGCCGTATTTTTGCGAAACGAGCCATTACGAGGAAGAAGAACACCATGACGATCAGGGCCAGAAGGAAGCTCCATCTTGAGGCTAACCCCAGTGCGCTGGGCAGGTAGGCAAAGAGCAATGCCAATCCAGCGACAAACAAACTGTAGGGCAGTTGCGTTCGCACGTGATCAATGAGATTGCACGACGTAGCGATGGAACTCATGATCGTCGTATCGGAGATGGGCGAGCAATGGTCGCCGAAGATCGCGCCGTCCAGCACCGCCCCCAGGCTGATCATCGTGGTCAGGCCATATCCCCCATCGATGGCGTGGGCAATCGGAACGGCGGTCGGGATCAGGATTGCCATCGTGCCGTAGCTTGTACCGGTAGCGAACGATGTGACGGACGCCACGAGAAAAAGAATGGGCGGGAATAAAAAGGGCGGGACCCTCCCGGCCAGAATAGTGGTTAGAAATTCGCCGGTCCTCAGCGTGTCGCAGCAATTCTTGAGCGACCAGGCGAGAATCAGAATGACAAAGGGGATCATGGCCCGCCGGCCTCCGCGTTTGAAACATCGGATGATCGTCGGTTTGCGCAAAGGCCCGAAGAACCTGCCGAAAAACAATGCCAACGCCAGGCCGAACAGCGCGGCGCAGGCAAGGACCGCCGGGCTGTTCTCGGTGTGACCGATGACCTCGCGCCAGTAATCCCAGCTTGCCGGCGAGAGCGATTCGAGATCGACGGGTTTCGGCGGCATATTCTCCGCGGCTGTCGTGAGGCTTTGGGCTTGCCATTCCTTCATATCGGCTTTCAAGTTGGAGGTTCCGTCGAACCACAAACCCGTCAAATGAAACAGTATCAGCCCGGCTAAAGGTATCAAGGCGTTGAGCGCCCGGCCTTTCTCAATATTTAACGCCGAACCGTTCTCCGGCGTCGAGGCTTGGGCGCGTTTTTCTGCAGCTTTCATCGGTCCGAAATCCCGCCCCATGAGAATATGAACGAAAACGAAGGCGATCATCAACAGACAATAGAAACGAAAACTCAGTGCGTCGAAGAACATGGAATAGCCGGACTTGTCGATGCTCAGCGTTTGGCCGATAGCCGTCAGGAGGCTCACTTCGTAGGCGATCCAGGTACTGATCACGGCAAGCCCCGCGATCGGCGCGCTGGTGGCGTCCACAATAAAGGCAAGCTTTTCCCGGCTGACGCGATACCGGTCTGTGATCGGTTGCATCATCGAGCCGACTACAATCGCATTCGTGTAATCGTCGATAAAGCACAGGATTCCCAAAAGCGCTGTGGCGGCCTGGGCGGATTTGCGGCCCTTGATCCATTTCAGCAACCATACGATAATCCCGCGAAATCCTCCCGAGGCGATGAGGACCTCGATCATGATGAAGATCGGTGGAACGAAAGAAAGGATCGTCAGATTCGTTTTGTCCGTGACAGTGGCGACCAGGTGCGTTCCCGCCATCTTGAAACCTTCAAGCCAGGCGGCCGGACTCAACGGCGACTGCGGTACCTGGGTCAGGATGCCGCCGACGACAATGGCAATGCCCAGGCTCGGCAACACACGGCGCGTCAGGAACGCCAGGACGATAGCCAGAAGCGGAGGCACGACGCTGTACCACATCGCCCGTTGCGGGTCGGTCTGATCGGAGGGAGCGAGGAAGGCGGTCAAAGCGCACAAGAGACCGAAGATAACAAATCCAATAATAGCTCTTGTTAACGTTTTCGATTTCAATGTATTGTTATCTATAGTAAGAATCCTAAGCTCTAAATCCTAAGTTCTAAACAAATTCAAAATACTAATGACAAAAATTCAAAACAGCAGGATGGATATCCAAAGGCCCCTGTTTAGAACATTTGAATTTTGAACATTCGATATTGTTTAGAATTTAGGATTTAGAAATTCGTGCTTCCGTTTTCGGTTATGTTTGTTTCAACCACCGGACAACTTCCATCAGGCCGGGGCGTTTGCCGTACATGAGAATGCCGATTCGAAAGACCTTGGCCGCTATTGCCATCGCCACCAGCACCGCCGCAGCCAATATAATAATCGAGGCCAGAATTTCGACCGACCAAATATCCGAACCGCCGGACAGCCGCAAGATCATGATCATCGGCGCGGTCGGCGGAAAGAACGATAAGACCCGGGCCAGCATGCCGTTCGAATCCTGGACGATGTTCTGCCAGGCTACCAGCGGCATAATGCAAAAAAGCATGACCGGTGTCATCAGGCTTTGGGTTTCCTTGATCGTGTTGCAGACCGAGCCGATCCCCACCATCGTCGAGCCGAACAACAAAAACGCCAGGATATAATAAAGGACAAAGTAAGGCAATAACGACGGGGCGATCCCGACGTTCAGGCCCTGCCAGCGGGCCGTGCCAATCGCCGCGACGCCCCACAGACACACCACCGTCAGGCCGATGCTGACCAGCCCCAGGATCTTGCCGACCATCAGTTGGAAGGGGCTGACCGCCGAGAGCAGGACTTCGATGACGCGCGAGCTTTTCTCTTCAATGATGCTGCTGAGCATCTGCTGCCCCATGGTCATGATCCCCAGGAACAACAGATACATAAAGAAGAACGGCGTCATCATCCTGATGATGAAGTCGCTTTTTTTCTGGACGCGTTCCTCCTTGTCGGTCGAGCCGACGTCGATTTCTTCAATCGGCACGTATCGAAGATCGTTCAGCAGTTGTCGTGACAGATTATGCCGTTCGCATCGCTGATTCTCAACGATCATATGTAAGGAGCGTTTGATCGTTTCAAAGGCGTCGGTATCCGCCGGTTTGGGTTTATGGGAATAAAAACGTATCCTGCCGGTCCCGCCCACAAGGTCTTTGTCGAGCACGATATAGGCGTCGAGCGTGCCGTGGCGGAGCTTGTCTTTTGCTTGTTTATCGGCGGACTCGGGGTCTTCGGACGCTTGAAGTTCCTGAAGTGTTATTTCTCTGTTCGGATGTTTCTCATTATATTCGTCGAACGATGTTTTGATCTGGGGCGAAAGCTGGTTCGATAAATCCGCCACGGCCACTTTCATCGGCGGTCGGGCCACGGTTGTGCGGCGATTGAGCCGTTTGATAAAAAATACCATGATAACGAGAATGACCGGCAGCATCACAATCGAAAGAATAAACGTCTTGGTCTTGGCCGTCTCGATATATTCGCGCTGGGCGACTCTAAGCAGCTTCAGCATCGCTCTTGCCTACCAAATCGACGAAAATTTCATGTAACGAAGGCACCTTCACCTCGAAGGCCTGCACGCGCACACGATCCATGAGGGACCGAAGCAATGCCTGCGGATCGGCGTCCGGGGCGAGTTTGATGTCCAGCCGCTTGCCCTCAGACATCACTTTCATAACGTTCGGAAGCTCTTCGACGAACGCTGTCTCGCCCTCGAGCTCGACGGACACGATATCGGATTTCTGTCGCGATCGGATCTGATCCAGCCGATCGTCCAGGACGACCCTCCCCTTGTTCACCAGCAGGATAAACTCGCAGAGCTTTTCCGCTTCGTGCATCACGTGCGTAGAGAAAATGATCGTCTTGCCTTCCTGTCGCATCTGGAGAATAATGTTTTTGAGCAGGTCGGTATTAATGGGATCGAGACCTGAAAACGGCTCGTCGAGGATGAACAATTCCGGATTGTTGATCGCCGTGACGGCAAACTGCAATTTCTGGTGCATGCCCCGCGACAACTCCTCGACTTTTTTGTCCGCCCAATCCGCCAGCTCGACCCGCTTGAGCCATTCCGCTATGCGTTGAGCCAGCTCATTCTTGGCAACGCCCTTGATCGCCCCGAAATATGCCAGCACGTTGCGGGTTGTCATCTTTCGATACAATCCCCGCTCTTCCGGCATATAGCCGATCCGGCTTTTGGCCTGCTCGACGGAACGTCCCTCGAACAGCGAAATGTGCCCGCTGTCGGGGCGGATGATATTCATAATCATACGAATGGTCGTGGTCTTGCCGGCGCCGTTGGGACCGAGAAATCCGTAAATGGCCCCGGCCGGGACGGTTACATTCAGATGATCCACGGCGTGGACTTGGCCGAAATCTTTGCACACATCACCGAGCACGACGGCGTTCATAAAACAATCCTTTATGTTGTCCTCAAGTCGCGGGTATGATACCATAACCGCCGCAGAAGTACAGTCATTGTTTTTTAAGGAGTATGCTATGGATTGCAACTTATTTGTCGAAGAACAAATCGCCCAAATCAGGCAAACGGTAGGCAAGGCCACCGCGATCAACGCTCTCAGCGGAGGCGTGGACAGTTCCCTGGTGACCGTGCTCGGCCACCGCGCCTTGGGAGAGCAGCTCAAAACGGTCTTCATCGACAGCGCCCTGATGCGGGAAGGGGAACCGCAATGCGTGGTCAAAATGTTTGCCGATATGGATATTCCGGTTGAATTAGTCGATGCCCAGGAAGATTTCCTTTCCGCATTGGCGGGTCTGACGGACCCGGAACAGAAGCGTCAAGCCGTCACCGATACGTTTTACGCCAAGGTCTTCGGCCGATTGGTTAGGGAATCGGGCGCGAAGTTTTTGTTCCACGGCACGATTCTGACCGATATCGAAGAGACCGTGGCCGGCATTAAGCGACAGCATAATATCCTGTCTCAGCTTGGCATCGATCCTGAAGAAACGTACGGCTATTCGATTATCGAGCCGCTCAAGACCCTGCGAAAGGACGGCGTTCGTGAAGTCTGCGAGTTTCTCAAGCTCCCCGCCGAAATTTCGCATCGAATTCCCTTCCCCGGCCCGGCGCTGGCCACGCGTATCGTCGGGGAAGTAACGCAAGAACGACTGGCGACCGTACGGGCCGCCACGGCCATCGTCGAACAAGAGCTTGCCGATAGCGGGGCCTTCCAGTACCTGGCCGTCCTGCTCAATGACCGGGCCACCGGAATACGGGACAACAAGCGCGAATTCGGCCAGATTATCGTCGTGCGATGTATCGAAAGCACCGATGCGCGAACCGCGACGGCGACCGAATTGCCTTGGGACAAGCTGAACCGGCTTTGCGAGCGGATCGTGAACGAAATCGACGACGTCAACCGCTGCCTGTACGACCTGACGCCCAAGCCCCCGGCGACGGTTGAGTATATATAGCCGTCATCGTGTCGGATTCTTCGCTACATGCCATCGCTGGATTGTGGTATAATCAAGTGATGAAGATATCTACTGAGGATCCGATATGAGAAAACGAAGGACTGGGCGCACATGGGTGATGGCCTCGTGCATAATCGCATTCTGTGTATCCTTTAGCTCGGCTCATACGATTGACGTCGGGGCTTCAATGCGCCGATGGGTCGAGGCGGACTGGATCGAACAACAGGAAAACGGGCACGATTTTTCACTGGAAACCACTCGGCAATGTATAAAGCAAGGGTACACTCTCGCCGCACGTCTGCGGCGCCTCTCAGCCTCTAAGTCCCAACTGAAAATATTAGTCGCTGAGTTAGAGCAGATTGAAACGCGTCTGGCGGATATGGAATCGACGGCTGTCTCTTTGGAGCAACGCCGGGAGATCTACTTCGACGTTCGCCGGGCAAATCGCCGAATCGCGTTTTGCAATCCTTTACTCAATATGGACAAAATTCTGTTCATCAAACGCCACCATCCCGGCGGCGTTTTCCATATGTGCGATCAGTATTATGGATTTAACGCCATTGACGGCGGGGGATTGTTCGTTTTGTCCGATCCGTTCGGCGCTGAGCCGAAATTGACGAATCTTCTGGCCGAGGCGGTTGTAGAGCGAGGCCGTCTTCGAGGACGCAAGCTCGAACCCGGCGGATTCCTTTCACCCGAGCTATCATTCGATGGCAAGACGATTCTCTTTGCCTACACCGAGGGCAAAGGCAAGGATCTGGAATGGACGCCGGAAAGTTGTTTCCACCTTTTCAAGGTCAACGCCGACGGCACCGGGCTGGTTCAACTGACCGACGGGCCGTGGAACGATTTCGATCCGTGCTTTTTACCCAACGGTCGAATCGTTTTCAACTCGGAGCGTCGGGGCGGCTACCTTCGCTGCGGCCGGCATTGCCCGACCTATGCCCTCCACTCCATGGCGCCGGACAGCAGTGACATTATCCTCTTCAGCTACCACGAAACGCACGAGTGGCACCCGAGCGTCACGAACGACGGGATGGTCGTCTATACCCGCTGGGATTATGTGGACCGCGACACGAACGTCGCGCATCATATCTGGACGTGCTTTCCCGACGGTCGCGATCCGCGCTCGTTCCACGGCAACTATCCCATCCGGCGGGAAACCCGGCCCTGGATGGAAATGAGTATTCGCGCCATCCCGGATTCGCACACATTCATCGCGACCGCCGCCGCCCATCACGGCAACGCTTTCGGTTCGCTCGTTTTGATCGATCACCGCCTCGACGACGACAATGCATCATCGCAGTTAACCCGCCTGACGCCGGACGTGCCTTTCCCCGAGGCCGAAAAGCACATCAAGCCGATCAAAGAATGCATGGTGTACGGGACGCCCTGGCCGCTCAGTGAGGATGATTATCTCTGTGTCTATGATAAGAATGCCCAGAACCACGGGATTTACTGGATCGATCGGTTTGGCAACAAAGAGCTGATTTACCGCGATCCGTCGATCCCGTGCATGAGTCCGATTCCACTGAGGCCGCGTCTCAAGCCGCCGGTCATTCCCACGGCCACCGTCCAAACCGCCGCCGACATCGCGAAAGCCGACGGTATCATCCCGAAGGAAACCATCACCGTCGTCAATGTTTACGACAGCGATTTTCAATGGCCCGCCGGGGCGAGCGTCGCCGCACTGCGGATCATCCAGGTCTTGCCGAAGACGACCGCCCCGCCGAACCAGCCTCGCATCGGTATCGGCAATCAAACGAACGCCCGGGCGGTTCTGGGCACCGTCCCCGTCGAGGCCGACGGCAGCGTTCATTTCGAGGCGCCCGTCGGCAAATTGATCTATTTCCAGGCCCTGGACGAACGCGGGATGGCCATTCAGTCGATGCGGTCGGGTACCTATGTGCATCCCGGCGAACAATTGACCTGCCTGGGCTGTCATGAGCCTAAAGGACGCACATCGAGTCAATCGAATGTCACGCCGCTGGCCCTTCAGCGGGCGCCGTCGGACATTCGAGCCGATGTGGACGGCTCGAATCCGTTCAACTACGTCCGGCTCGTTCAGCCGGCCCTGGACCGCAATTGCGTAAGCTGCCATCTGAACGAAGGAGCGCTCGACCTGAGCGGGGACATCGAAGGCAAAAACGGCTGGACGCGTTCCTATCATGCCCTGGCGGAGAAATACGGCTTCTATTTTCATGTGAGCAACGGCTCGATCAAAACGGGCGTCCACGGGGGCAGCCGGACCATTCCCGGAAAATTCGGGGCGCAGGCCTCGAAACTGCTCGATTATATGGACGAGCGGCATTACGGCGTGAAACTTTCGGAGGAAGATTTTCATCGTTTGACGCTTTGGCTGGACTGCAACAGCGAATTCTTCGGCTCGTATGAAAATACCATTGCCCAGGCGAAAGGAGAAATTATACAGCCGACATTAGAGTAGGGGGATTTATGTATCGTCCACGTTTGATAACGATTGCGGTTATCTTTGTGTTCGTATTGTTCATTTCTTTGGCCGGGGGCGAGCTCTTCATGCCGGGTATGCAGCCGAAGGAAGCCGGGATTGAATTTGCCGGCATTCAACAGTGTCGAATGTGTCACGCGAATACGAAAAACGGTCCGGCCGATCCGTTCTTCTCGTGGCAGAACAGCATGATGGCCCATGCAGCGAAAGATCCGCTTTTCAGGGCATCTCTGACGATTGCCAACCAGGACGTTCCCGGCGTCGGCGAGTTCTGCCTGCGATGTCACGCTCCCCGCGGCTGGCTCGAAGACCGTTCCAAACCCGCCGACGGCTCGGCGCTCAATGATGAAGACATGCACGGTGTAAGCTGTGACATCTGCCACCACCTGATCGATCCGCTCTCCGAGGAGGCGCGCAAGCTGATTGAGAACGTCCCGCCGGGCTATGGCAACGCGATGATGGTCGCCGATCCCGCCAATGTGGTCAGAGGCCCCTACGGCGATAGTGAAGGTGCAATGCCGCATCATACGAAAAAATCCGACTTTCACGCATCGAGCAACCTCTGTGCGACGTGTCATAACATCTCGAATCCCCTCCAGACGGATGACGTCAACACGGCGTCTCCCCATACGTTCGGCCATATCGAGAGAACCTACAGCGAATGGGTCTTGAGCGAGTTCGCCCAGCAGGGCAAAAAAGGAACCTGCCAATCCTGTCATTATCCCGTCGTCGAAGGCGGAGGCCAGGCGTCGCGGTACGGCAATCTGCACCGTGATTATTTTGTCATGCACGGTCCCGTGGGCGGCTCGATCTGGGCGCACGATATCACGTGGTTGATGTGGGACGGCAAAGATATGGATCGAAAGGCCATGGACGCGGGTAAACAGCGGGCAATGGAGCTTCTCAAAACAGCCGCCACGCTCGAACTCACATCGCCCGAACCTGGTAAAGCGGTGCTTCGCGTCACCAATCTGACGGGCCACAAGCTCCCCAGTGGGTATCCCGAAGGGCGGAGGATGTGGATTAACGTCACCTTCCTCGATGCTTCGGACGCGCTGTTACAGGAAATCGGCCAATACGGACCGAAGAAAGACACTCTTTTCGATGAAGAAATTACGGCGCCCACATTACTGGACCCGGAGCACACGCGCGTGTACGAATGTCTGCCTGCGATGAGCGAGGCCCAGGCGGCCAGGTACGGCAAGCAACCGGGCAAGTCATTTCATTTCGTCCTCAACGACATCATCGCCAAAGACAACCGCATCCCACCGAAAGGTTTCACAAATAGCGCCTTTAAGGCGCACCTCTCCGGACCGGTCGACGCCGAATATGCGGACGGCCAGCATTGGGACGAGATGCCGCTGGAACTACCTTCCGGCTGCCGAAAGACCGTCGTGAAGCTGATGTATCAATCCGCATCCTGGGAGTACATCAAGTTTCTCGTGGACGAAAACAAGACCGATGACTGGGGAAAGCGTTTGTACGAAGCCTGGAAGCAAACGGGCCAATGTGCCCCCGTCGTTATCGCAGAAACGGAGATACGCCTGTAAATCAATGAATTCCCGTCGGAATGGAACCGCCGCCGAAACCCAGTAGGGTGCGCCCGCCTTCGACGGATTGCACACGCGGTTACTTATACAACGCCCTCCTTCCGCGCATGCAAAAACAAAGTTTGCACACCCTACCGATTGACCGATCCTGTCTATGTTATATCAAAAACTTTCGTCAGTTTTGTGATTTCGAAGATCCGATAAAGATTGGCGTCCAGATTGGATAATTGCAGCCGGCCGTTTAACTCACAGATGTTCTTATGAATTCTCACTAACAGGCCCAAAAGGGCGGAGGTCATAAAATTAACGTTGGAAAAATTCAGAATCAGCTTGCCGCCCCGGTTTTTCTCGATGACCGGCTCCAAAGCGTCCTTTATCTGACGGATTTGCTCTTCATCGACGATTCTCTCATCGAGGAATGTCACGAAAGTGATATCCCGCCCGTATTCCACCTTTACTCTCGAAGGCTCTTGTTCCATGTGCAATCCCTATCTAAACCGACTGAGTTCACCACAATTGAAGGTTAGACATATAGTATTTTAGCACATTGTTTTCCCAAACTCCAGAACTAATTTGATATCTTTTATTGCCGCCATACAACAGAGGGAGTAAAATCCGCGAAAACGTAAGTGTATCATTGCCCGGAGATAACCGTGATCGGTCGGATTACAGCCGCACACATAAAAGGATCGAGCCCCCTATGAGACTTCACCCGCCCAGAATCACAATACGCGCTGCGCTCGCTATTTCACTGTGTTTTTTGTTCCTCGTCCCTTCGAGCAGGATTGTTGCCGGTCTCGTCGCCTCTCCGGAGCCCGACTGGCCTCAGTGGCGCGGTCCACGCCGGGACGGCATTTCGGACGAGAAAGGTCTGCTGCCAAGCTGGCCCCCGGAGGGACCGAAGCGACTCTGGAAAATCGACGATCTCGGAAAAGGATGGTCTTCGCCGATTATCTTCGGCAAACGACTGTATATCACGGGTGACGTGGGTGATGATCTGGTGATCTACGCCTTTAATCTCGACGGAACCCTTCAATGGAAGGTCAAGAACGGACGGGCCTGGAAAGGCCCTTATCCCGGGGCACGCGCGTGCTGCGCTTACTCCGAAGGCCGGTTGTATCACATGAACGCTCATGGGCGTACGGTTTGCCTGGACGCCGCCTCCGGCCAGGAGCTTTGGGCCGTCGATATCCTGGATCGGTTCGAGGCGAAAAATATCACCTGGGCTCTAAGCGAGTGCTTACTGGTGGACGGCCCGCGATTGATCGTCACGCCCGGCGGTAAAAAGGCGCTCATGGCCGCCCTGGACAAGCGGTCCGGCCGGACGGTCTGGACGACCGAGCCGCTCGGCGACGACCAGACGTCGCACTGCTCGCCGATTCTCTTCCGCTTTGCCGGACGCCGGATCATCGCCAGTTGCTCCTCGGCCCACGGTTTCGGCGTCGATGCCGACACGGGCAACCTGCTCTGGGCTGTCCCGTTAAAGAATCCTTACGGCACCAACGTCTCGACCCCTGTCTACGGATCGGATTGTGTGTATTACGTGACCCCATACGCCGAGAACGGCAGGGCTTATCGCCTCAGCACGGAGGGCGGAGGAATACGTGCAACGCACGTGTGGACTCACCCGCTCGATACAGTCACCGGTTGCGGCGTGCTGGTGGACGGCACGCTCTTCGCCGCCGGGTACCGCAGGCCCAAGCACTGGTTCGCAGTCGATTGGCAGACGGGTCGAACGAAATACGAGTTGAAAGACCTCACAACGGGATCGGCCATCTATGCCGACGGACGACTGTATTGCCTCGACGAGCGCGGTACGGCGGCCCTGGTGAGCCCGGAATCGGACGGCTTAAAGATCGAGGGGCAGTTTCGTCTGTCGGCCAAACGGCTTCGAGATGCCTGGGCCCATCCCGTCCTTCTCGATGGCCGGCTCTACCTGCGCTATCACGACACGCTTTGGTGTTATGATGTGAAAGGACCTGTTGCCAAACGCCGATGATCCATTATACTGTGTTAGGAAGCAGCAACAACGACCATTGATATGAGGAACACGTTTAAGATGTAAGGATGCCAATAAATTGAGCCCTACTTAAAATCGGTCCGTTTGAGTCTCTAATAACAGGTTCGCAAATTAAATCTGAAATTTCAGGAGGATCTGCCCTTGTTGAGAAATCATTCTATGACTCGTCGCTCTTTCATAAGATGCGCCGGAGGAATCGCAGCCGGCGCGCTGGCGTTCCCATACCTGATTCCGTCATCATCGTTAGGCCGCGGCGGGAATGTTGCTCCAAGCAACCGTATTGTGATAGGGAGTATCGGCGTCGGTGGCCAGGGCACCTACAACATGAAAGCGTTTCTCAGCCTTCCGACAACTCAGGTGGTTGCCGTTTGCGATGCTGTCGAAGCCCGGTGTCGGAAAGCCCAAAACCTTGTTGACCAGAAATATGGGGACAAGGGGTGTGCCGTCCTCGACGATTTTCGCGACCTGCTTGCACGCGAGGACATCGACGCGGTGGTGATTGCAACACAGGATCATTGGCATGCGGTGATCGCCGTGGCCGCGGCGCAGGCCGGCAAGGATATGTATTGCGAGAAGCCCACCGGCGTCGCCGTCGCCGAGGGCAAAGCGATGCGGAACGCAATTCGGCGATACGGACGTATCTTCCAGACCGGTACGCAACAACGCTCGGATCGAAAGTTTCGATTGGCGTGCGAGCTGGCCAGGAACGGATATCTCGGTAAAATCCGCACGGTGAAAGTCGCCGCCCCCGGGCCCCGGTACAAGCGAACGTATTCGAAAGCTCCGACCGAGGAGCCCGTTCCGGCGGGCTTTGATTACGATATGTACGTCGGCCCGGCGCCGATGAAGCCGTACAACGGCGGCCGATGGGCCTGGCCGGACTGGTACCTGATCTGGGATTACTGCGCCGGTTTCATCGTCAACTGGGGCGTCCATCACCTGGATATCGCGAATTGGGGTTGCCCTTCAGTCACCAGTGAATCATTCGAAGTCGAGTGTAAAGGCAGTTATCGCAACGACGGCCTGACCGACAATATCAACGATTGGCAGGCGAAATTCAGTTATGCGAGCGGCCTGAGGATGACTCATACGAATACGGACAATCCCAACAAACAAGGCTGTCAGTTCGAGGGCGACGAAGGCTGGGTCCACGTCAATCGCAAGGGTATTTCCGCTGAGCCGGCGTCTCTCTTGAAGGTGAAAATCAAACCGAATGAAATAAGCCTGGGCGACTCAAAAAGCCACCACGCCGACTTTATCAAGGCGGTGCAAACGCGGCGCGATCCGATCGCTCCCATCGAGGCGGGCCATCAAGCTTCGTATCTCGGCCTGGTGCCGGAGATCGCGTGCCGATTGCAGCGTAAACTCAAGTGGGACGCCGCCCAAGAGCAATTCATCGATGACCGCCGGGCCAACCAGATGCTGACGCGCCCGATGAGAAGCCCCTGGCGTTTGTAGAGGTCATGGTTTTATTAAGGCGCAGTGTCGGGACATTCGACCAGCCAGATATTTCGGAATTGCACGGGATTATTGTGATCCTGAAGGTAAATCCCGCCCGGTCCGGTCCGACTGGAGTCCGGCGCCGCGGTCGTCGGTTTCGAGACGTTGACCTTGTTGTGAATCATAATACCATTATGCACGACGGTCATCTGGGGACCGGTTTTCTCACCACGGTCGTTGACACCACTCGCGTAGAACGTGATGTCATATGTTTGCCATTGCATGGGCGGTGCGCACATATTGACCATGGGTCGAGCCACTTTGTAAATGCCGCCGCACTCATTATCCAAACCTTCAAGCCCATAGCTATCCAGTATCTGCACTTCGTATCTTCCCTGGAGATAGACGCCGCTGTTGCCCCGTCCCTGCCCGCGTGCGTCGGGCATGAACGGTGTGCGAAATTCTATATGCAGTTTGACATTCGTGAATTTCTTCTTCGTTATGATGGAGCTGGTCCGTGGCTTGACTTCCATCGCGCCGCCCTCAACGAGTTTCCATTGCACGGAGTCGATCCCCGGCCTGGGCCTGACGGGTTGCCACTGGTCGAAGTTTTTCCCGTCGAACAGCACAATGGCGCCCGTGGGCGGTTTTTCGCCCAACGTTGGAGAAAGCCGGATCACCTTTTCCATTGAAAATTTCCCGGTTCTTTCCATCCCGTTATCGCCGAAGCCTTTGAATTTACCCGTAAATTTTCCGTTTTTGATCGTCGATTGGATCTCCAGGGTCATGTTCCCGATTTCAGGTTTGCCATTAAATTGAGGAGAGTCATCTTCAAGCCGGCCCGCAAGTTCGAAAAGAGGCGGCCAGAAGTAATCGAATTCCCCATTGAAATTGGCCTTATATATCCCCTTGCCCAAAGCGATCACCTGGGCTACCAGGGTTCCCGAATCCGTCTGGTCATCCAAACTCCAACGGCCTTGCCAATCCCCCATAAAGGGATCAGCGCCGTTCATTGCTTTTTTCGTTTCCCGGATCATCCTGTCTTTTTCGGAGCCTGCATGGGTCGATGAAGTCATAAGCAAGACGCAGGCCACGATGATTGTCAATGTGATGAAGTATGACGGTTCATTCTTCTTTGTGGCTGTTTTGGTGATCATGGTGATTTCTCCTGAAAAATCTGTTTTCTTTCGCTTAACAGGATATCATATCCGTCGTGCTCGTGCAATATCCGAAAATCCGCATAGAAGGTATCCGTGATTTGCAATAATGGCCGGATGATTGTTTACGCACGGCCTCCGACCGTGTAGAATGCGAGTGGTTATTTAGAGAGTCCTTCGTAACTTTTTGATCTGGAGGTGACATAATGCAACAGAAGCCCTATCCCGTCCTTTTTAGAATCTCCGTTGTATTTCTGACTGCCGTTTTGATCGCCGCCGGCGGTCCGAGCCTGTACGGCCAGAAAACGGATACAAAAAAGATGGTCGAGCAAATGGTGGCCGGGCGTAAAACGCAGATGCGGATCCCTTCGCTGACAGAAACGTACGGATCGTTCACTGTCAAAAGAGCCTATCAGATTCAACGCAGCCTGGCCAGAGCGCTAAGTAAGGAACTGGGGCCCCTCTCAGGATATAAGGTGGCTTATGCGAGCAAGGCGGCTCAGGAACAGTTTGGTATGTCCGAACCTGCAAGCGGGCCGCTTTTTATGCTTCAGCGGGTACCGAACGGCACGACGCTCCCGAAAAGCACCTTTGGCGAAATGACGCTGGAAACCGAAATCGCGTTTACCATCGGCAAGCGGATCGATCACGAAATCAAGGACGTCGCCCAAATAAAAGACTACGTTAGGTGGGTGCACACGGCATTCGATGCCGGGGATTACCGTTTCCGGGCGGATGCCAATCCCAAGGTTCAGGATCAGATTGCCAGCGGTGTCGGCGCCCATGTGTTCGTCCTCGGCCCCGCCGTCGATCCGAGTAAGATCGATGTCGACGCCTTGAGACTGAAGCTAATCCGTAATGGCCAGACCTTAGCCGATAGCCCCGCGACGGATGTGATGGGCAGTCCCTGGAAATCTCTGCTCTGGTGCGCCAACAATGTCGTTAAGCTCAAAGGGACACTGGAGCCCGGCGCTGTCATTGTCACCGGCACGGCGGCGCCCGCCTACAGAGCCAAGGACGACGAGATCAAAGGGGATTATGTCGGCGACTGCGGCCCCCTGGGTAAGGTTACCATGACCATCGAATAGACGCATGGCGTGTGCATAACGGTAATAGGATAGATGAAAAATGAAAATCGTTGTTTTGGACGGATATACCCTGAATCCCGGAGATTTGTCCTGGGACGGTCTGGAAGCCTTGGGCGAATGCACAATCCACGACCGCTCAGTCCCGGAGCTGGTCGTCGCACGGGCTAACAATGCTGAGATTGTTCTGACCAATAAGACCGTGTTATCGGCGGAGTTCATCGCCCGTTTGACAGAACTTAAATTCATCAGTGTGCTGGCGACCGGTTACAACATCGTGGATGTCGAGGCGGCCCGCCAACGAGGCGTCCCCGTCAGCAATGTCCCGACCTATGGAACGGAATCCGTAGCCCAGATGGTATTCGCGCATCTGCTCAATTTGACCCTCCATGTCGGCCACCATGCCCGGACGGTCCGGGAGGGACGATGGATTAACAGTGTGGATTTTTGTTATTGGGATACGCCCCTGGTCGAGCTTCAGGGATTGACGATGGGGATCGTCGGTTTCGGGAGGATCGGGCGTGCGACGGCCAGGGTGGCCCGGGCGTTCGGTATGAACGTGATCGTTTATGATATCGCGACGCCCTCCGACATACCCGACGGATGCCGAATGGCGGAACTGAACGGCGTCTTTCGAGAATCCGATGTCGTGAGTTTGCACTGCCCGCTCACACCGCAAACGAAAAACCTCGTTAATGCGGAACGGCTGGACCTGATGAAACCGACCGCCTATCTCATTAATACGAGCCGAGGGCCATTGATCGATGAACAAGCGCTGGCCGACGCCCTTAACAACGACAGAATCGCCGGCGCCGGTGTGGACGTGCTCTCTGCCGAGCCGGCGGCGAAAGACAATCCGCTTCTGACCGCGAAGAATTGCCACGTCACGCCGCACATCGCCTGGGCGACCCGCGCCGCGAGAGAAAGACTTCTCAACGTCACCATTGATAACGTTGCCGCTTTCATCTCCGGCAAGCCGCGAAACGTTGTCAACGACGTCAAACGTTGACTGCAATAGTGCCGCGGGCATCTTGCCCGCGAATCGAGGGCGGGACGCCCTTGACACTACAGATTTCTCAAAAAACGAAGGTCTTTTCGCATTGCCCCGATGACCTGTTGCTTATCCCCGGTCAGGCGTCGATCACCGTGCTCGGCCCCGCCGATAGGATATTCGAGGTGCAATGACATCGGCCCGGCGATCTCCGCCTTCTTCAACATCCTGGAATATCCCGGAAAATCCACCATTCCTTCGCCGAGGGGACAGTTCTCCGCCCGCCAGCCTTTGTCGGTTCGACTCCATTTGAAGTCTTTGGCCACGAGCGTGTTGATGTATCGCGATATGAATCGGAAGTGCGTAGGCCAGACCGTTCCGCCTTCGACGGTGGCGTGCCGGATATCGAACTGGCAGCCAATCCAGCGCGTGTCAAGGTCCTTAAATAAATGGTCGAGGTCCCAAAGAGGCGCCCCGACGTATTTGGCGCCCGAGTGGTTCTGGTATGTTCCTACCATATTATAGTGCTTGTTCATTTCGACGAGATCGCGGAGCTTCGCCCTGGCTTCGTTTAGCGTTTGACGAATCGTCCTGGAGTCGTCGTACCGGTAATACCCCATACGGTAATAGCGAATTCCCAATTGACTCGCCGTAGCGAGGGTGGATTCTGTTAATGGGTCCGCAGGGTCCGTGATCGCCGTCGCCATCATTGGAACATCGAGCCCTGCCTCTTTGATGGCTTGGACGGCCTTAGGCAGGTCCTCCCGCACGCGTTCCGGCAAAACGTGACCGCGCGGACGGACGGTCAAGTCGATACCGTCAAATCCGATCTCGCGGGCGGTCTTCGCCATCCCCTGATAATCCAGCCATTGCAAGTGCTTGGAAAAGATGCATATCTTTCTCGATGATCCGGCCTTCTTTTCGGATGCGGCGGTCACTTTTGTCATTCCCGTCATATCCAAACTCGACATTGTTATGCCCGCAGCGGCTACCTCGAGAAAACGACGACGTGATACATTGCATTTGATGGGATTGCTTTTAGAATTCATTCTTTTGAGTCCTCTATCGAAACATGATATCTTTTTGCGATCTTACGGCTTCACATCGCCCGTCGCATACTGGATGCCCGCAAGCAAATGCTCGAGAAAAAGCGGATTCCAATACGTTTCGGCGGCGTGTCCCAGAGTGGTGTAAAAGACGCGTCCCCGGCCGTACTGACGGACCCACGAGACGGCGTAGTCTTTGTCGGGCCGCTTGCCGGGATCGGTCATCCGACTCAGATCGAGACTGAGTAGGATATGGAGATCTCTTCGTGAATAAGGTGCGCGGAAAATGTAAATCTCGTCGTTGATTCGAAAAGGCTTACCGTCGAAGCAGGCATTTACCGGATGCTTCGGGTCGTCCAGCTTGATCGCCACGTCCTGGAAGATATGGGTGCTGTAGTAGCCGCCCATCATCACACCGTACTCGAGCCAATTTTGAAACGCCGCCGTTGCGGCATGAAGACCCACGATGCCTTTGCCGCTGCGGACATAATCGAGAATGCTCTTCTTCACGGCTGCATCGAATTTTCGTGCGGCCGCTTTTTGTTGATCCGTGAGCCGGGCAAAATCCCCGGGCACAAACGGATCGCGCTCGTGGATGTTGTTCATCACCAGCGCATCGAACTTCGGCAGGCGGTCGCTGAGCAACAGACGCGGATCATCGCTGACAACAGCTTCAAACGCGCCGGTTTTTCGACCGAGGATTTCCAACGCAACTTCGGCATAAGGATTCGGCTGATGCGTCCACGTGTGGCCCCACACCAACACTTTGCGGGGCCTGGCGGCAGTCACCGGCGCTTTGTCGGGCGTGGCCTTTTCGATCTTTTGAATGTGCTGCTTCGAGGGCGGCGACACTTTTCTCGCTCTCATCTTGGCGGACCGGAATTGCGGCGGTGTCGGTCCCGGCGCGCGCTTCACGGGGCGGTCGTTCGGCCGGGGAGCCGTCGGCGCTTCCAAATCGCCTGTAGCGAACTGAATCGCGTCGAGGTAGAATTTGAGGATTGTCGGATTCCACCAAATTTCAGTCCGATGCCCGAATGCACAATAAAAAATCCGGCCCTCGCCGTAGGGCCGAACCCACGCCAAAGCAAAGTCGTTATCATCCCGGTGTATCCACGGCACACCCATGTTCGTCGTGCTCGTATCCAGCGAGAGCAGCACGCGGAGCTTCTTTCGTGAGTAAGGCTCGCGGAACTGAAATATTTCCTCGCTCAATCGAAAGTCTTTGCCTTCGAATGCGCCGAGCAACGGATGATTCGGCTCATCCAACTCGACGCCCACCTCCTCGTTCCAGGGATGCCCCCAATATCCGGCCCCCAACAATTCCCGGAACTCAGGCCAGTGCGTGTTGCCGCCGACCGCGTGATGATAGGCGACGATCCCTCCGCCACTGCGAACCCAGTCCAACAAACTCCTACGCAAAAAACGCTCGCCCGCGTCGATGTTCTCGGCAAACTTTTTGAGCTTCGACATGTCTTTCTCGGTTGGGCGAATCCAGGGCCCATTGCTGTTGTTCATCACGATCGCATCGAACTGTCTTAAGTTTTCAGGAAGATACATGGCCACATCGTCACTGACCACCGGCTCGTAGGCTCCGGTTTGCCGGCCCAACAGTGTCATTGCGAACTCGGCCTGCGGAATCGAATAGCCCTTGTGCGGGGACTTGTCCATGAACGGCGTGTTCCAGATGAGAACGCGGCGAAGCGTCTTCGGCGTTACCGTCGCTTTGTTCGGTATCGCCTCCCTGATGCGTTTGGCCTGCTGCTCGGTTACCTGGCCCGAAGCGACTGTGCAGGCTCCTAAAAACAGCAATAAACAGAACGACGCCTTTGCAATTTCAGTTTGCATTCTTTTCATCTTCATTTTCCTTTTCATAAGGACCAGCCCCGGCGATACTCTCGTCCGAGGGCGGCATCTGCCTGAGAATGATTGAGCACCTTCATCTCGAGCGGATCGAACTCGATGGTCTCGCCGACAAGCGTCGAGACGTTGCCCAAGAGTACAAATTCCGCTAAAGGGTCGGCATAGTCGAAACCGGACATGGGAGCCGGTCCGCCTTTGCAGGCGCCCAGCCACTCGCGCTCGTGGCCTCCGGCCCGGGGCAGCGTTCGCGGCGGACCTTCGAAATTCTCGAACTTTGCTTCCGGCAACAATGTGAACGACATATTGTGCCCGGTCGAGTGAATCATCCCCTTACTGCCGATGAGAAGACAGCCGGCATGGTCCTTCCACCTCTTTTCACCGGCGTCTCCCCAGTCCAGCCGCCTGCCGATCATTTCCTCGATCATTTTTCTGGGTCCCGGCGCCTGGCCCGGGCCGTTGTACCAGTTAATTCTTACCGGCGGCATATTGCCTCTGGCGGGAAAATCATAGTGAAGTATCTCCCATTTCGGAAGGCTATGCTTATGCACGCCGGAGACTTCCGGTGTTAGTTTAACTCTCCGCTCGGCCAATGGGCCGGACCTGTTCCAGAGTGAATCCAGCCGCAGAGCCTTGAAAGGCAGGTTCATCGTATGCGAGGCCCAGTTGCCCAGATTGCCCGTTCCGAAATCCCGCCAGCCGTGCCAGCCGGAGACCCAGCGCGAATTATAGGGCCGGGATTGAGCCGGTCCGAGCCACAAGTCCCATTTAAGGTATTCCGGCATGGGATGCTCGTCGGTCGGGAGCGGTCGATCTCCCGGCCCCCCACCCGTGTTCCAGGCATGTACCTGGCGGACATCGCCGATGACGCCCGCCTGAATAAGCTCAACCGCTCTGCGAAAGGCTTCGCTGGAGGTACCCTGATTACCCATTTGCGTGGCGACCTTGTATCTTGCGGCAAGCCGGCGGAGCGTTCTGGCTTCCCTGATGTCGTGTGTCAGAGGTTTCTCGCAAAAGACGCCCTTACCGGCCCGCATCGCCGCCGCGGCGGCTACCGCATGCGTATTATCCGGCGTCGCGATAACCACCGCGTCGATGTCTTTGTGCATCGCATCGAGCATCTTGCGAAAGTCATGATACTTTTTCGCCTTCGGAATTTCTTTGAATGATAGCTCGGCCTTTCGATCATTGACATCGCACATGGCGACAACGTTCGTACCGAGTTTCGGGATTGTACTGACGAACCATCGGCCGCGTCCGCCGACGCCGATGAGGGCGATGTTCAGTTTGTCGTTGGCTTCGTAGCCGAAAGCAGAATGACCGTCGCATAAGAATAGCGTGCCCAGACCGGTGAAAGCGGTTGTCTTAAGAAAAGTGCGACGATTAACATCAGATTTCATGGTTTCTCACACTCCTTTCGGTGAACTTGATAATTTCGTTCATCATCAGAACGGATTGGTGGGGAAAGCGGCCGACGGCGGTTTCCGCCGAGAGCATGACGAAATCGGTGCCGTCGAGGATGGCATTGGCGACATCGGTTACCTCGGCGCGCGTCGGACGGCTATGCTCGGTCATGTGTTCCAACATCTGCGTGGCGGTGATGACGAACTTCTTTGACGCATTACATTTTTTAATGACGCGCTTTTGGATGACGGGCACTTCCTGGATCGGGACGGCGATGCCCATATCGCCGCGAGCGATCATGATGCCATCGGCGGCCTCGATGATCCGGTCGATATTCTCGATAGCCTGCCGGCTCTCGATCTTGGCGACAATTTGGCATTTGGGCAATCTCGGTTTGATAAGCTCCACTGCCTGCCGGACATCGTTCTCATCGCGTACGAACGACAGGGCGATATAGTCCACGCCGTGTTGAACGCCGAATTCGATGTCCTTTTTATCTTTCTCCGTGATCCCCTCGAATTCGAGGTTGACCTCGGGCATGTTAATGCCTTTTCTCTCTTTGAGGACACCGCCCTCGACGACCACGGCTTTGATGCTGTGGGTCGTTGTGCTCTTGACACGAAGGATCAGGTTTCCGTCATCGATATAAATCCGTTGATTTGCCTTAATGGGCGCCAGATCACCCTGATAATCGAACGGGATCGTCTTCGGCCCGGAGCTTGTAGTCTCGCGGGTCAACCATACGACGGTGCGATTCTTCAATTCCCTGGTTTTTGCGCCTTTGAATCGCCCGACCCTGATTCGAAAACCCGCCAGGTCCTGCATGATCCGGATACGCCGCCTGTACTTTTTGTTGAGCCGGCGAACCAGCTCGATGGAGGCCAGATGTTGTTGATGGGTTCCATGTGAAGCGTTCAGCCTGACGACGTCCAGGCCGGCGGTGAACATCTTACGAAGAACGGTCGCGTTGCTGCTGGCCGGGCCTAAAGTGGCGACGATTTTTGTTCTCGGCATTGTATCACGTTCCTTCTTGTATTAGACTTGCAGGAAAAGTCTCTTCTTACAGGCAGATATTATAGGCTTTTTGCCTTCTGGAAGCAAACGCAAGGGATTTCGCATGGATACGAAAACTCGACCATCGGATTTTGCACTCATAGGGATTCTACTCTCCGGCCTGGCGATGTCCGTCGGCTGGGGCTTTCGGGGCGACTACGGCCATGAAGCCGGTGCGATGGTCCCGGGCGCGCTTTTGGGGCTTGCGATTTGCCTGGCCTCGGGTAGGCGGGACTGGTGGCGGCGAGCGAGTATTATGGCCATGTGCGGCGGGATCGGCTGGGCCTTCGGAGGGCAGATGAGCTACGGTATCGTCATCGGCTACACGGCAAGCGATTCGTTGCCTGATGTCGCTTATGGCTATGCCGGCTTGTTTCTGATCGGAGCCTTATGGGGAGGGATCGGCTCGGGCATCCTCGCGCAGAGTGTTACTCAACCCCGCTCTTGTCTGGAACGGTTTGCAGGTCCTTTGGTGGCGTTGTGGCTCGTTTGGTTCGCGATGGACATGAGCGGCTTGACGGACTACTTGTCTGAAACATGGTATTTGCATGACACCGACTGGGTCGCCGCCTCATCCGCGTTCCTCGTGGCGGGGGTGTATGCCTTGATCGTTCATCGGGATAGGTCGGCCTGCGTTTTTATACTCATATTAGCCGTCGGCTGGTGGGCGGGATATATTATCCTGACCGTCGTTTTGGGATTGCACATGACGCCGCCTCGCAGCGATAATTGGTCGGGCTGCGTGGGTTTGTTCGTCGCGCTGGTCATTTATCTCATCCGCCGACGAAATCGCGCCGCATTGATATTGGGCCTTTGCGGTTTTCTGGCCGGGGGCGTCGGTTTTGCTGTGGGAGATTTCGTGCAGATGCTGGGCCGCGCCCAGTGGGGTCCCATCGGGCGCTTGAGTGTCCTTCAGGGGTTGGACTATTGGAAATGGATGGAGCAGCTCTTCGGACTGATTATGGGATTGGGTGTAGGGTATGCTTTCCTTCGAGGTATGCGACGAAAACTCGTTCCGCCGGAAGAGAACCAGTCCGGCGGCTATCTGAACACCATCGCCTTGCTGTTTTTACTCCTGGTGATGTTTTGGAGCAATCTCTCTAAAAATGTTGAAAACTGGGCGAAGGACGACCACATTCCCGACCTGTTCTTCAACATCCGGACGGAATGGTGGTTTCTTCTGATTGGGCTTCTGTTTTCCGCCACGGTATTCGTTGCCATCCTTCGTCATCGCCGACAGGCATTGCCTTTAGCGCCGGCCGGTGCTTTCGGACGGGGCCAGCTATTGTTCCTTCTGATTCTCTGGATCGCCGTCGTCGGGGCTTTCGTGCAGGCCTTCCCACGAATGGACCACCAAGGCATTTTCTTCGTGCATACGTCATTCTGGATTACAGCCGGGATAGCTTCGTTGATCGTGTTGATGTTATCCGATAAGCCAAGGCCCTTACCCGAAGCGCAATTAATCGCATCGGACCACTCTTGGAAACCGGGGATACGATTTTGGATAAGCTGGCTTTTGATTCCGGTTCTTATCTTCGTGCTGGCGTATCTGACCATCTCCCTGAGTGACGAACCTCTGCCCGGGAGCCACCTTCGTTTTGTGAATGCACCACAACCGTAATACTTATCCTCAGAAAGGGACCATTCATGTTTCATAGGCGTTTTCGTCAAGTTGCCAGGACGCTATTCATTATCCTCTGTCTCTTCATGGTCTGTTCCTGCGAAGCGGCAGACACAAATCAAACCCGCCCGAACGGCAAACCTGTTGTGGGCGTTTACTATTATCCGTGGTACCGCAGCGCAAGCGAATGGCGGCGAGTGATGCGTCAACATCTGAAGGAGCCTCAGAAACCCATGATCGGCTTGTATCGTTCCGATGATCCGAATGTGGTGGCCGAACATATCGCCCAAAGCGTTCGCGGCGGAATTTCGTTCTGGGCGGTGAGCTGGTGGGGTCCGGAGCAGCATTGCGATGTCACGTTTCGCAGCGCCATCCTCCCGCATCCGGATGCGGGAAAGCTCAAATACGCGGTACTGTACGAGTCAACGGGCCGGTTCGGACGGTTCAGCAATCCGAGCTACGCTCGCTGGATCGCTGATTTGACCTACCTGAAAGCGAACTACTTCGATCATCCTCATTACTTGCGGGTTAACGGCAAACCGGTAATTTTTGTTTACTTAACACGCGAATATTTTCGCAATAAGGGACACGACGCCCTGAAGGAAATGAGGGAGAAATTTCCCCAAATCTATCTCGTGGGCGACGATGTATTCGGCGCCGGATATCAATCCGAGTGGGCGAAGAATTTCGACGCCGTGACGGCTTACGATGTCTATGGGCAGTCCGTCGGCAGATTCGGCGGTACGCGCAAGGCGATCGATTTTCTTGCGGGCAATTATCGACATGCCAAAGCCCGGGCCAACGCGGTCGGAACGGCTTTCATGCCGACCATTGCGCCGGGTTATAACGATACGGCGGTCCGGAAGGGACACCCGGGACGAGCGCGCTATTTCACCGACGGACAAGAGTCCAGGGAAGGGGACATTTTCCGGGCGATGATTCGAGAGGTTGCGTTGCCTCATCTCGATCCACAGTGTGACAACATCATGATGGTTACCAGCTTCAACGAGTGGTATGAAGATACTCAAATCGAAGCAACAGCGGGAACGGCTCCTGTGAGCCATACCGACGATTCCGAGACCGGGCGTTACTTCACCGGCGGGGACCGTTACGTTGATTATGGGTATTTATATTTGGATATTTTGCGCGAGACTCTGAGATGAAGTCATCGCGATGATGCCCTTGTACACAATCTTTCCGGGAAATATGAGATGGACAATATGAAAAAGATAGCTGCTTTCATATGTATCACGACTTTATTCGACGTGGCGTTCGTGCGGGCCGAACGCGTCGATTTTTCACATGGGCTGCTCCGTGTCAGCAACAATAGCCGGTATCTTGTTCATGAGGACGGAACGCCGTTTTTCTGGCTGGCGGATACCGCCTGGCAGCTCATCCACGACCTGACGCGAGAGGAAATTGATCAATATCTATCCAACCGGGCACAAAAGGGATTCACGGTCGTTCAGACCGTGATCCTGGCCGAATACGGCGGATTGGATAAGCCGAACGCTTACGGCCATTTTGCATTACATGGCAAGGATCCAAGCCGACTGGACATGAAGGACGGCTCGAATAATGATTACTGGGATCATGTCGAATATGCGCTGAAAAAAGCCCGTCACTATGGCCTGTACGTCGGGCTGCTGCCAACGTGGGGGCGTTACGTCACGAGCAACTGGCAAAACGGACTGGTCGATGGGATCTTCGATCCGGCCAATGCCGAGGTGTACGGGATGCTGGTCGCACGGCGCCTCCACGACCACGACAATATCATCTGGATTATTGGCGGGGACCGTGCGGCGCCGACGGATACATCGCGAGCGATCTGGCGTGCGATGGCCAAAGGCGTCACCGTCGGCGCGGCCGGCACCGAGGATTATAGTAAGACGCTCATGACCTATCACACTTCCGGGCCGGGGGCAAGCTGGTGGTTTTTTAATGATGAGAAGTGGATTGATCTTCGAGCCGCCCAATCCGGCCACGGACAGAACAGCTTCAACTGGCGGTTGATGCAGATCGGTTATTCGATGAAGCCTGCCAAACCGATGCTGGATTTGGAGACGGCTTACCCGGGTTTTCGGCACGGACGTCCCCCGACTGTCGCGACGGACGATCACGCAAGGCGGGGAGCGTATTGGTCGGTCTTCGCCGGGGCGTGCGGGCATACGTACGGGCATCACAGTATCTGGCAGATGCACGATCCCCGGCGGCGCTCGATTGCAAGCCCGAAAGGATACTGGTACGAGGTGCTGGATGTGCCCAGCGCGTTCCAGATGGGGTATCTGCGGGAACTCATGGAGTCGCGTTCGTTCACGACCGCGGCTGCGGATCAGGGTATGATCCTGACCGAGCAAATCCGCCCGGACGATTATGTCGAGGCGCTCCGCGGCCGGGATTTCATTATGGTCTATACGCCAACGGGAAAACGTTTCACTTTGCGGCTCGGCAAGTTGAAAGGAAAGACACTCAGGGCATCCTGGTTCGATCCGAGAAACGGCAAGACCGCACAAATGGGAACCGTTGAAAACAAGGGCGCCAAGACATTCGATCCGGCGGGCGAAGAAAAACTCGGAAATGATTGGGTTCTCATTCTGGAGGTTGAGAAACGATAATTTAGTAACAAGAGTTTTGCAAAATTGAAGTTAGTAAGGACCAAAACCAATGAAACTACATCGAAGAGAATTTTTGAAAAAGATGGGTGTAGCCGCGGCGGCGCTCGCGGCGATGCCGGTAACCGGCTGTCAGTCTGAGAGAAGTCACGCTCATACACAAAAGCCGAATATCATTTACATTCTGGCGGACGATCTCGGGTATGGGGATTTGGGATGCTTCGGGCAGGAGCAAATCAAAACGCCGAATTTGGATAAGATGGCCGCCGAAGGGACGCGGTTGACCCAGCATTACGCGGGGAGTACGGTGTGCGCGCCGTCCCGTTGTTGTCTGATGACGGGCAAACATACAGGGCATTGCACCGTTCGTGGAAATGTGGATTTCCTGATCAAACCGGACGAGATGACGGTAGCCAAGATTCTCAAGGAAGCCGGATACGCCACCGGTTGTATAGGTAAATGGGGTATCGGGCACCCGTCGCCGCCGGACGGTCCGCGCAAGAACGGATTCGATTTCTTTTTCGGTTACCTGAGCATGTGGCACGCTCACAACTACTACCCCGATTTTCTGTGGAAGAACGGCGAGAAGATGCCGTTAAGAAACGTCGTCCAACATCCTGAAAGACACTACAAGAAAGGTCAGGAAGGTTTGGTGGGGCTGGCAAGTAAAAAAGTGGATTATTCCCACGATCTTTTCACTGATGAGGCGCTTGGGTTCATCGAGCGGCAAAGCGGTCCGTTCTTTCTTTTTCTACCCTATACGATCCCTCATGCCAATAATGAAGCTAAACTGTTTGACGAGCACGGAATGGAAGTTCCTGATTACAGCATTTACAGAGACAAGGATTGGCCGGAGCCTGAAAAGGGCAAGGCGGCGATGATCTCGCGTTTGGACCGGGATATCGGTAGAATCCTCGCCAGGCTCAAGGCATTGGGGATCGACGGGCAAACGCTGGTGATGTTCAGCAGTGACAACGGACCTCATAAAGAGGGAGGCGTGAAGCCGGACTTCTTCGACAGCAATGGGCCTCTCCAGGGAACCAAACGCGATCTCTATGAGGGCGGCATTCGCGTTCCCACGATAGCGCGTTGGCCCGGCAGGATTCAGGCGGGCACTCGATGCGACCATATCTCCGCCTTCTGGGATATCTTGCCGACGTTTGCCGAGTTGGCCGGAGCGCCTGTGCCCGAAGGGATTGACGGCATCTCGATGGTCCCCGCCCTGACGGGCCGGCCGCAAAGGCCGCACGAGTTTCTCTACTGGGAGTTTCATGAGGGACGCTCCAAGCAGGCGGTCCGGATGGGCGATTGGAAGGCCCTGCGAAGGGCGCCGTCGCGTCCGATTGAACTCTATCATCTCACATCCGACATCGGTGAAAGCAACAACATTGCAGACGCGCATCCGGATATTGCGGCCCGAGCGAAGGGTATCTTCGAGAAGATCAGGACCGATACCGATCTCTGGCCTCTAAAAGATAAGAGTTGAAAAGTGACTAAAGTTAAAAGTGACTAAAGTGACTGAAGTTATGAGCGCCGGCTCATCTTAGTCACTTTAGCTCACTTTAGTCACTTTAGCTCGCTTCGATCTCAGTACAGTGCGATATCGTCGAAGTACACCGTGCCTGTGCCGCCGGGGGTTGTCATCGCGCCTTTCGTGCCCAGCCCCACCGAAAGGGTGTTGACATTCGTCAGGTTAATCCCCTGATCGGCGAAGGTTTGAAGCGGAACCACCCATTTCGTCCAGTCGCGATTCTGAGCGGCCCTCGCATCATCATTCGTGACGACCGCGGCGGTTCCGCCACTGTTCGCCACAGCGACGTATAACGGCTCAGCCGGGTTATCCGCTTTGCCCCGGAACCAGATCACTAAGGCACTCACGTCATTTTCGGTCCAATCACGCGGATAGCTCAATGTCAAAGTGGCCTCGGAATACGCCGCCGCACCTGGATCGTTCGTATATTGGAGGGGCATCGATTGAAGCCCGCCGTGAACGATGGTTTGCTCGGCGTAAGAAGGAAGCAGGTAACCTGCTTGCCCCCCATTTTCCGGAACGCCGAAACCATCAATCCAGCTTTGCCAGATGGCTTCGCCTTCCGCGTCGTTGTCCGTGTAGTCCTCGAAATCATCCACGGAGAGAAAATCGGCCGTTGTAAAGGTCCAGAGCGGACCTTTTTGCGTATTGCCCTGGCCATCGACTTCATCAACGCGCCAGTAATAGGTTGTATGCCATGCGAGTTTGCCGGGATCGTGGCTCTCGGCGCCGAGGGCCTTGCCTCCTGCGTATTCGGGCGAAGCCGGATCGGCGTTGCGGACAGCGTCTTCGGCCGTGCCGAAGTACACTTCATGGGAAGCGGCGCTCGTGCTCGCCGTCCAGCTTAGCGTGGCGATCATCTTGACGTCCACGGCGCCGTTAGCCGGATTCGGATTGCCGACGGCGCCCGGTGTCGTAAAGCTCCAGATATCCCCTTTGTACGTATCGGCGCCGTCAAACTCATCGACCCGCCAGTAATAAACTTCTTCAGGGTCAAGTGCAGCAGCAGGCTGATAAGCGGCCGTCCCCTGCGGGGAACCTCCGGTAGCATCATTCACCATATCATAATCATCGCCCAAATAAACGGTATGCAACTTCGCACCATAACCCGCCGTCCAGGTAAACATCGCGGCCGGATCGACAAATTCGGCACCGTCGGCCGGGTCGGGATCGTAGGCTTTCTTCGGGGGGATCGAGAAGCTCCAGATATCCCCTCGGACCACGGAGCCGTCGGCTTTAACTTCATCGATGCGCCAGTAATAGGTCGTGCCGGGCACGAGGCCGTCCGGATAAGGAAATCCGGGAAAACCGACAACGAAATAGATGGCCGCCTGGTTGCCCCGGAAGGCGTCTTCCGCGCCGTCGTTGACATCATCGAAGTTGTCGCTGATGTACACGTCGTGCGAGACCGCCTCGGTCGCCGGCGACCAACTGAGATTTGCCCACGTATCTTCAATGATGGCCCCATCGGCGGGATCCGGACTGTAGGCTTTCCCCGTGAAGATCGCCGACAATGTTGTCTTGCCGGGATTCCTGTCGTCATAATCCAGCTCGAACACGCCGCCTCCATCGTAGGCCGTAATCAGGCCGTCGGCAATATATCCGTTGATCGCTTCGGTCCAGTCGCCTTCGATAATCAGCGTGCCTCCCCCGACATCCATATAGCCGACGGTATTGATTTCGAGGCCGCCGCTATCGACGTTAAACGTACCGCCGTGAAGGTAGAGCTGGCCCGCCGCGCCGGAGCCTGTCGGAATGATCAGCTCTCCGGCGGTGATGGTGCCGCCGGTCATGTACATGGTTCCCGTACCTCCGCCCCACCCAAGCTCGAATTCGTTGCCGACCGTCACCGTGCCGCCCTTCATGTACCACGTCCCGTGGGATCCGGGGCCGTCGCCCCACCACACCCAATCCAAGACTTCAAGCGTTCCTCCCGTCATCACCATGTTAGGCTCGCCCGCGACCTCACAGGCCAGGCCAAACGCCTTTGCGTCGATCCCTTCCCGAATCACCGGCCCGTTGGGCGCTTTTGCATACGGCACGTCAATAAAAACTTCATCGCCCGTAGAAGGGATCTTCGTGGGACTCCAGTTATTCCGGGTGCTCCAAAGGTTGTCGGCGCCTCCGCCGCTCCACTCAATCCTGTCCGCGTTACTAACAGTACAAATCAGCAAGACTAATGAAACCCCACACGTTACTTTCCCAGACATAATAATCCTCCTTTTCATCATCAAACGTTCTCTCTTCAAGATCATCTATGCATCATGACGGTTATTGAAGTATGGGTTATTTGTTGGTCTCGGACTGAATTATCTTAACTTCCAAAGCAACTTGCAGCGCAAGACATTGTTAGAAATCGACCATTTCAGATGAATACTTTTTTGACGTGTCGCGGCCTCCTTCGTGAATTTGAGTACAAAATCAACGGATATAGCCTCTGCGATAATATACCTTGTACCAAATCATTGCCGATTCGTCAAGGAAAATCCTACAACTGCTTTATTGAAGTGCGGCGTCTTTCTCAATCACCTTTTTGGCCTGGGCCTTTTTAAATGCCGCCAGTTTTTCACGGAGTTTCTCGTCGGACAAGGCCAGTATTTGAACAGCGAAGAGAGCCGCGTTCTTGGCGCCGGCTTTTCCAATACCCATAGACGCCACCGGAACGCCCGGCGGCATCTGGACCGTGCTCAACAGAGCGTCAACGCCCCCCAGACCCGCGCCGGACGATAAGGGGACGCCGATGATAGGCAACGCCGTTCTGCCCGCCAGAGCACCGGCTAAATGGGCGGCCATGCCCGCAGCGGCAATAATGACCTGAATCCCCTTTTGGGCTGCATTTTGAGCGAAATCCGACGCAATCTGGGGTGTCCGATGGGCCGAAATGATCCGTACCACCGGCTCGATATCGAAGGAAACGAGCTGGTCGATACAGCTTTGCATCACGCCCATATCACTGTCCGAACCCATGACTACGGCCACCATTTTTTTAGATACCATGTTGTTTTCTCTTTCAAACAAGCTAACATATACGTTGATGACTTCCGATTTACGATTGTGACGATCGCCGAGGCGGACAATCCAATCGTTAATCTTAGTGGCTTCGTGCCTTTGTGGCAATGATAAATTTTCCGTAAGGGGCGCCTTGGGCGGAAGAAGGAGAGGCAAAGATGCAAACGAGAAAACCGGTTGTGGCCGGCCAGTTTTACCCCGGCCAGCATTATGACTGTGTCGATCAAATCAATGAATGTCTCGACGCGAGAACACTGAGTGATGCGTTGCCGGAGACCATTGTGGCGGGAATCGTCCCCCACGCAGGCTGGATCTTCAGCGGGTCTCTGGCGGCGATGGTCTTTTCGGCGATACGCCAGCAGCACGATAAGGTCCATTCTTTTGTCATATTCGGAGCGGCACACAGCTACTTTGGCCAGTCTCCGGCCCTTTGCAACAGAGGAGTTTGGGAGACCCCGCTCGGCGATGCGGCGATTGATCAGGAGTTGGCCGATATCCTGTTGAGCAAGGGGGCCGCGATCAGCGATGCCCACGCCCATGCGCAAGAACACAGCATTGAAGTGCAGGTCCCTTTCATACAATACTTCTTCGCCGGTGCGAAGATTCTACCCATCCTGGTTCCTCCGACGGAGAAAGCCATCGCTCTGGGCACAAAGGTAGGCGAGATCATCGCCCGGGATGAGCAGAAGAAAATTATCTGCCTCGGCTCGACCGATCTGACGCATTACGGCCCGCGCTACGGCTTCATACCCCAGGGCACGGGCGAGAAGGCCCTGGCCTGGGCCAGGGACGTGAACGACAAGATATTTATCGACGCGGTGTTAAAACTCGACGCCGCTTCGTTGCTCGGCATCGCCCTCGAGAACGCCAATGCCTGCGGACCCGGCGCTACAGCGGCGACGGTAGCCGCCGCCAAAGTGCTCGGTTGCCAACGCGGTCTATTGCTCGAACATACAACCAGCAATGAAATCATGCGCGAGAGGATGGGCACGAGCGGCACCGACGCGGTGGGGTATGCGGCGATGATCTTCTAAATGGGGAGCTTTCTTCACGTGCCCTGCAACGGTACACTCTTTAGGGATATGAAACGTCTCCAGTAAGATGCAATGAACGCAGAAGCCAAACAGAAGCAATACGATCGCACGCGGCGGCAAATCATGGAATTGATCGAAGGAGAAACGGATGTGATCGCCGTGATGGCCACGGTGGCCTGTGAGCTTCATCATCGTTTCGACCATTTCCACTGGACCGGATTCTATCGGGTTGTGGAGCCGGAATTACTCAAGATCGGGCCCTATCAAGGACTGCACGGCTGCCTGCAAATCCCCTTTAGCAAGGGTGTCTGCGGCGCCGCAGCCCGTTCCCGGCAAACGCAAGTGGTTCCCGATGTGCGAGAATTCCCTGGCCATATTGCCTGCTCCTCGACGACCCGGTCTGAAATTGTCGTGCCCGTCACGGATTCCAACGGAGACCTTGTTGCCGTGCTTGATATCGACTCGGATCAGGTCGGTGCATTCGATCCTATTGACACGACGAACTTGGAGCGACTCTGCGAAATGATGGGTAAGATTGGACCGAGTCAATATTAGAACGCGATTCGGATTTTGGATGAAAGGATCATGATGAATCAACGATATCCATACGCTATCGACAGACGGCGTTTCTTAGTCTCCGTGGGCGCTTTCGGTCTAACGGCGTCGCGTCTATGGGGCGGTGCGGCCGAGACCGGACAATCGGCGGCGCTCGATCTTGAGACGTGCGGGCCGGAATTCTCATTGTGTCCGTTCTGGTTCTGGAACGATGACTTATCGAAAGAGAAAATCGCGCGCCAAATCAAAGATTTCCAGACGCACGGCGTTCATGCTTTCTTGATCCATCCGCGAGCGGGGTTGCCGCGGAGTATCGGCTGGATGAGCCGCAATATGATCGATTTCATGCGGTTTGCCATCGAGGAAGCGGCCGGGCGCAACATGTGGGTCATGCTGTACGACGAAGGCATGTATCCGAGCGGATCGTCCAGCGGACAGGTTGTCGAAGAAGATCCCGCCTTCCGAACGCGCGGCTTGTTTGCCATCGACCTCGACGAGACCGAACCGGGCACGACAAAGTACGACATTCGCATCGGCGCCAACGGCAACCCTGAACCGGCTCAGGGCCAGAATCTTGTCGCAATCGTTAAACGCAAGAAAAACGGTCACCGAATCGCCGTGATCGACCGGGCGATCAGGCCCGGCTACTCCGTGATTCGCGGGCTTCACTTCCGTGAGGATGATCCACCCAGGCGAGCCAACCACAGGGAGGTTCCTGAAAATGCGCCGCCCGGGGCGGATATTCTCAATCCCGATTCGGTGGCGTGTTTTATCCGGCTGGTTTATCAGCGCTATTACGATGAGTTCAAAGAGCATTTCGGCAAAACCGTGAAAGCGATTTTTACCGACGAACCGTCGATCCTGGCCCGGCGCAGTGAGCGGGGCGCCGTTCCCGGAACGACGGGGATACTCGAACATATCAACGCATTTCTCGGCTACAATTTTACCGAGTATCTCCCGTCACTGTGGTATAAGGACGAACCTGACGCCGAGAAGTATCGCCGGGACTACTCCCGCGCCGTCACCGCCAGACTCGAAGAGACCTTCTACGCGCAAATCCACCGGTGGTGCCTCTCTCACAACATCGCTTTGACCGGTCACCCGGCCGCACCCGACGACATCGGGCACTTGCGTCACTTCGACATCCCGGGCCAGGACGTGGTCTGGCGTTATCTCGAACCGGGCAAGCCGAACGCCCTGGAAGGCCCCCAATCCACCCAGGGCAAGTGCGCCTCGTCGGCCATGATCCATCTCGGCCGCAAGCGCAATCTAAACGAATATTGTGGGGCATATGGACATAACTTTACGTTCGAGGAAATGAAATGGCTGACACACTGGCTGATCGTCCGCGGCTGTAACTTGCTCGTTCCTCACGCCTACTATTATTCGATTCGCGGTCCGCGCATCGACGAGCGTCCGCCGGACGTCGGGCCGAACAGTCCCTGGTGGGATCAATACAAGCCCTTCGCCGACGCATGCCGACGATTGTGCTGGCTGAACACCGACAGTCAACACGTCTGCTCGCTGGCTATCCTCGGCCAAAATGACTATCTACCATGGGAAGCCGCTAAAGTCTGCTTTCTGAACCAGCGCGATTTCAATTACCTTGAGGCCCGCCACCTGTGGGAGGATGCCCGCGTGGACTCCGACGGCATTCATATCGCCCAAATGCATTACAAGGCGCTGATTCTCGAATTTGATCCGCCGCCCAAGGCCAAAAAGGCGATGCAAATCCTGGATAAAGCCGGGCGTCTTATCCGCTGGAAGAAAGGGCAGAACAAAACGCTGCTTCAGAGGATTGACGAGCTGATCGCTGTGGACGTCAGTGTAATCCCCAACACGTGGGATCTGCGGATCCGCCACATCGTCAAGCATGGGACGCACTATTATATTGCTTTCAATGAAGGCCAAAAGGCCCGTGCATTCAAGATGCGAACCCTGGCCGAAGGTCGGCGGTTTGTGCTCGATCCCGAAACCGGACATCAAATCGAAACCGATCCACACGGGCTGTTGCAGATGCGACCCCGCGAGTTGAAAATCTTCAGAATCGAGAGAGCGTAATTTGAATATCTGTAACATCTCACCGGAGTATCACAAGATGATTTACGATTTTCCCCAAATGTTAAGATGGGCAACTTGCGCTTTTTGAAAGAGTGTATAAAATGCTGCTATGAAGCTCACGGCAGCAG
>Ga0272442_10000644_pt1 | contig 54808 bp, 43 predicted proteins | sample SSMForm2O_FD_200262 | JGI IMG/M metagenome (GOLD analysis project Ga0272442, IMG submission 200262) | Marine sediment archaeal communities from Little Sippewissett salt marsh, Falmouth, MA, United States - SSM-Form-2O | ecosystem: Environmental > Aquatic > Marine > Wetlands > Sediment ... | reverse complement strand
TTCCTCTTGCGTCAAGGTCACGATATACTTCTTCTTCATGGCAGGCCTCCTTGCCTGGGTTCTGTTGATCCCATCGGCAAAGAGGCCATGAAGTGTTCATCGTATTAGCCGCGACAGAGCACTAGGCTGGTGGCGCGCGCTCAGGCGGAGATGTCGTCGTCGGGCAGGAACAACCGTCGCGGCGTCTCGAACAGCACTTCGCGCGCGACGCGCAGCGCGTCGTCCTCGGTCAGGAAGCCACGGGCGATCTTTTCGGCCAGCACGTTGGCGATCGTTCGCTTGGTCAGCGCCAGCCGGCCGTAGATGTAGTCCACGATGTACCCGTCGCTCAGGAACGCGCACAGGTTGCTCGTCGGCACCATGTCGAACCGCCGCGACCAGCCGATGTGCATGGTTTCGGGGAAGAAGGCCGTCCACCAGAAGCTGCTGAGGGAGACGTTCCGGTAGCCGACGCACAGGGCGGTGAGCATCGGCTCGGCGTTCTCGTAGCCGGTCAGGAAGTTGAAGTGGATGTCCGGGAACTCGCCCACGAGCTGCCCGAGCGTGGTCGGGAACTGCGGCGCCGACCGGGAGGTGGGATGGCTGCGGTGATGCGTGACGAACTGCACGCCGAAGCAAACCTGGAACACGTCGATCCGCTCACGGTTGGCCTCGCAGATCGCGCGAAGGAACGCGGCCTCCAGCACTCGCCGCCCGGCGAGGTCCGGTTCCCTGCCGTTCGACGCGTCCGCCAGCAGACGATCCACGTCCGCGTCCGAGACGGGCAGGAAGTCCGCCTGCGACGACACCCACGCCACGAGCACGCGCTTGTCCGTCCAGTCGTGCTTGTTGTAGAAGGCGGCGACGGCCTCGTACAGGGCCTGTTTGGAGTCGATGTCCCGACCGATGTGCCGGCCCATGCCCTTCAGCCGTTTCTGCCACGAGCCGGGCTCGTGCATGCCGCTGGAGGGGGTGGCCTCGATGGTGAAGCGGATGCCGCCGTCGTGTTCGCCGTCCTTCAGGGGCGGCACGTCCAGGTGGCTGGAGCAGATGCGAACGACGTTCGCCTTCCCGAGCACCTGTTCCGGCCAGTCGGGCTGCCGGACCCGCGCATCGAACGCCGCCTCCAGACGCGGCAGGCTCTCTTCCGTGATCGGCTCGTCGAAGTCGTACAGGTCGCGGAGGATCGTCCGCAGAATCCAGCCGAAGCCGGTGCTGGTCACGCTCGGCCAATGCCGAAGCCATTCGTCGCGAGGCGCGTTGACGCCCTCGTGGCCCCAGCGTCCCGCCCAGAGTCTCTTCTCATCGCCGCCGCCGGACCGCAGCGGATACAGGATCATGTGGTAGAACAGGATCCGGTCGAGCGTGTCGGCCGCCATGTGGTCGCGCGGCAGGTGGCTGTGCACGTCAATCGCCGGCAGTTTCCAGATTTCAGCAAACAACTCGTCTTGCAGCATAGTGTCGGGGTCTCCGGAGCGGGGCAGAACGGAGGATTATCCTCACGCAGCAGGCCCAATGCCAGCTTTTCCTACGGGCGAGGGGGCCGGGCGGCCGCGAACGGTCGTTCGCTGCGATGCAGAAGCCCGGGGAACGGAGGAAAACGGCCGAACCCCACACTGGTCCGGGATTCCCAAACGTCTGGCGGACTATGCCGATTTGCCTTCCTCCCTTCTGTGGTTCTTTTGGCCTCTGTGTCGGATCGCGGGACCTGCGGCGGCTCGAATTGGCCCGGCCCGCGAGTCGTATCTTAGGGTTCCTTTGGGTCCGCTCACGGGCGGGCCGGCGCGTCGCGCAGAGCGTACGCGAATGAAAGGCGATCCGCGCGCCTGTTCCGGGGTGCGGGGCGCGGGCGCGAACGAACCGGACTGAGGAGGCTGAAGTGAACGCACCCGCCAGACCGAGTCGCATCCTGTTCCTCTCGTCCAGCCCGCCCGGGTCGTGGGCCGGGCGGAACGCCGACTCTTTCCGGGCGGCCGGGTGGGAGGTCCTCCACGCCGGTGACGAGGTCGAGGCCCTCGCGGCCGTTCGCCGCAAGCATGTCGATCTCGCCCTTGTGCATCGTCCCATGGATGAAGTCGCGTCGATGGACTTCGCGCGGGTGCTGCGCGGCGTGTCGTCGACGGAATTCCTGCCCGTGGTGGTTCTGGCGGCGGGGGCGGACGAGCGCGAATGTTGCGAGTATCTTGACGCGGGGGCGGACGACGTGCTGGCCGAGGGGACGTCGCCGGCGGAGATGATCGCGCGGGTGGGGGCGTTGCTGCGGGTCAAGGAACTTCACGATCAGTTGGCGGCGTCGCGGGCGGCGCTGCGTGACGCCCTTGACCGCGAGCGGCAGCTCATGGCCAAGCTCCGCCGCGACAACGCCCAGCTTCGGCAAGAGGCGACCACCGACCCGCTCACGCACGCCCAGAATGTCCGCAGCTTCCGGGACCTCTTGGGGCACGAGTTCCGGGGCGCCAAGCGCTACAACACGCCGCTCAGTTTGCTCATGCTCGACGTGGACCACTTCAAGGTCGTCAACGACACCCACGGGCACCCCAGCGGCGACTACGTGCTCAAGGAACTCGCGGTCATCCTCAAGAAGTCGGTACGCGAGTCCGATGTGGTCGCCCGCACCGGCGGGGAGGAGTTCTGTGTCCTGCTGCCCAAGGCCGGCCTCGCCCAGGCCGGCAAGTTCGCCGACCGAATCCGCGGGGAGGTGTTCCGCCGCGAGTTCATCGTTTATGACCAGCACATCCACGTGACCGTGTCCATCGGGCTCGCGTCATATCCGGAGGACGTGGAGGTCGCGGATGCCGAGATGCTGATGTACTTCGCCGACCAGGCGCTGCTGACGGCGAAAGAGAACGGCCGTGACCGCGTGGTCACGTTCCACGCCATGCCGGCCATCGTCCGCCGCCGACTGCGGCAGCAGTACCTCGCCACGCCGGAGGAAGAACCGGACTCGGGTGTCCCCTCGGGGGTTTCCGCTTCGGTTTGACATGGCGGCCCCACGGGCGCCACCGGTTGCCCGCGCCCCGAGCCATGTTGGGGACCCAGACCCCACGGCTTGGCAAGCCGTGGCCCCCCAAATGGACCGCTTCCTGGCTCAATCCGCTTCTCGCCCGGCGTCGGGGTCGTGGGGGAACGCCTCCAGCGGGCAGCCGCCGCAGCGGGCGCGGGGGCGACAGTGCCGCTTGCCCGTCTCGACCAATTGGGCGTGGTAGTCGTTCCACAGCGCCGCATCATCCCGCAGCGACGACTCGAACAACCCCTTGATCGCCTCGTAGTCGTCCTCGGGCGCGATCAGCCCGTGCCGCAGCAGGATGCGGTACGTGTACGCGTCGACGACGAAGCTGAGCCGCTCGCCCGCGTACAGGATGATGCTGTCGGCCGTTTCGCGGCCGATGCCGTTGACGGCGAGCAGCTCCTCGCGGAGCGTACTCGCGGGTCGGTCGAGAAAGCCCGCGAAGTCGTCGCCGAACGCCTCGTGCACGGCCGCCGCGAAGTTCTTCAGTCGCTTCGCCTTGACGTTGAAGTATCCGGCCGGCCGGATCAGCTCCGCGAGTTGCTCTTGCGGCATTCCGTGCAGGGCGGTGATCGACAGCGCCGCGGCCGCGCGGAGGTTCTCGATGGCCTTCTCGACGTTCCGCCAGTTCGTATTCTGCGTGAGGACGGCGCCGATGGCGATCTCGAGCTTGCCCTCGGGCGTGTCGGCCCCCGCCCGTGACGGCCACCAGCCGCGATGCCCCCAGCGGGCCCGCATCGCCTCGTACAGCTCCATCAGCCTCACCGATGTCTTGCCCATCGAGACAAGAATATCTCTTCGCTGCGCATTGACACAAGAAAAGGAAGTCCAGATAATTCTGGGCTGATTTGTGCAGAAAAAATGCGCAAGGACCGATAGTATTCGTTGGTGAACCATGCTTATCGAGTTCAGATTTGCGAACTACCGGTCTTTCCGCGATGAACAGACGCTGAGCATGCTGGCCGCGCGGCGAGACCATGAACACTCGGAGAACCTAGCGCCGTGGCGCAAGGAAGAGATCCTGCGCATGGCGGGGATCTACGGGGCGAACGCTTCAGGGAAGTCTAACCTCGTACAAGCTCTGGATGCGATGCGCGAGCTCGTCACGTCATCTTTCGATAGGGAATCTCTTGCAGCTACCGTTGTCGAGCCCTTCCGATTGGATCGAGAATCTGCAGGTCAGCCATCGCTCTTCGAAGCCGTTTACGAGGAAGACGAGGTACAGCACCGATACGGCTTCGTCGCAGGAGTTCAAGGGATTCACGAGGAGTGGGCGTACGTCAGACCCGGGCGTGCTTGGCGTAAATGGTTCCATCGTGTCTGCGATCCTGGAACAGGAGAAGTAGACTGGGGGCTAGGGAACTGGCTCAGGGGGCAGATGAGGCGACTGACGGGGCTGACACGCCCGGACTCGCTCTTCGTTCCAGTTGCAGCGAAATTCAATCACGAGCAGTTGGGCCGCATATATAGGTGGTTCAAAGAGAAACTCCGGGTCTTGCCGACGCCACGTCGCTTAAGGCCAATAACGCAGCACTACCTTGCGCACTCACGTGGCAGTGAAGGCTCAAACGGAGCGCAGGACGTGAAACAGGCGATCGTGGAGCTGATAGCGGCCGCCGATGTGGGCATATCGGATGTTGACGTGGAGGAAAAGGAGCTCGACACAGACCTGCTTCAGATGGTGCCAGAGAGCCTGTCGGGGGATGCCCGTGAGCAGTTGCTGAGGAAGCTAAAAGAGGACTATGGGTATGAGGTGCGCACCAAGCACAGATCGACAGACACAGGTGAAGAGGTAGCGTTCAACCTGGCTCAAGAGTCGCAGGGGACTCAACGACTGTTCGAGCTAGCTGGTCCGTGGGTGGAGGCAAAGGCGCTCGACTATGTAGTAGTGATCGACGAGATTGAGGCTAGCCTGCATCCGCTGTTGACGAGGAAGCTGATCGAGCATTTCTGTGTTGAAGATTCCGGTGCATCGCGTGCGCAGCTGCTATTTGCGACGCATGACACGACCCTCATGGACCCAACCATCCTTCGGCGGGACCAGGTGTGGTTCGCGGAAAAGGAGGCAGATGGGGCGTCAAGGCTGCGCTCGCTGTATGATTACCAGAAGCCAAGGAAGGGCGAGGCGATTCAGAAGGGATATCTGGCGGGCAGGTACGGGGCGGTGCCGATCTTCCGCCGTTTCGGGGTGGCCAGTGAGTAGGAAGGGACGAGGTAGGCGCCGCTACAGGACAGGCAAGCGCGCCTTGGCCGTGCGCAAGCGCGGGAGGAAACGACCCCGGCGGAGCATTCTTATCGTATCGGAGGGCGAGAAGACGGAGCCCATCTACTTCCGGGGCCTGCGACGGGAACTGCGGTTGGCAACGGTCGACGTCGAAGTGCAAATCGATAGCGCAGGCGGCAGCGCCCCAATATCGGTTGTCAACAGGGCCCTGGACCTTCGCGATAGGCGAAGAAGCGAGTCGAGGCGGAGCCTCGTCCTTGTGCCGTACGATCACGTCTGGTGCGTAGTCGATGTGGACCAGCACGAATCGCTTGATCAAGCCTTCGATAGGGCCAGGGCCAACTCACTGTCGTTGGCCATCACCAACCCTTGCTTTGAGTACTGGTATATTCTGCACTTCGAGAGGACGAGCCGGCTGTTCTCGTCGACTAGCGATGTACTAACGCGTCTCAGACGGCACTACTCGGCGTACACGAAGAACCACGCCGGTACGTTCGCGGTTGTCTATCCCATGACTGAACAGGCAATACGAAACGCAGAGGGGGTTATTCGGGAGAAGGGGTACGGCGAAGATCTGAGGAAGTGCAATCCATCGACCCATGTGCATAGGCTCGTGAAGCTGTTACTGGTGGAGAGCGAGAATTGAGCGGGCGAGCCCACGCGTCGTGCTAACGGGTGCGGGGCTCTGGCGACGGCGTGTAGCGGACGGCGATGGCGGCGCCGGCAACGACCAGTCCGGCCGCGACGTAGAACGGCCGGTCGGGCACCTCCGGCGGCGTCAGCAGGAAGTACGCCATGACGGCGGCAAAGATGAACTGCGATAGGTTGGCGAGGCTGACGGTCTGCCCGCCGATGTGCTTCATGGACTGATTCAGGATGGTGTGCCCGATGACGGTGGGCATCACGGCGAGCCCGACGATGCACGCCACATCCGTCACGGTCCCGACGGTGAGCGGATGGGTGAACGCGAGTGACACGGCGAAGCAGATAAGCCCCGCCACGAAGTAGAGCGGCACGAGGTATAGCCAGAGGCTCGGGAAGTCGCGGTTGCGCCGCCCCAGCGCCAGGTACGACGCGAACAGCGCCATCGAGGCGAAGCAGATCAGGTCGCCGCGGAAATACTGCGGCGAGAAGTGATAGTCTGCCCCCGCCAGCACCGCGACCCCCGCCACCGCCATGGCTGTGCCCACCCACTCCCCCGCGTTCAGCCGCTCGCGCATCATCGCGTAGAGCAGGAAGGGCATCACCGCCGGCGTGAGGTTGACGGTCAGGCTGGCGTTGGCGGCCCGGGTCAGTTGGACGCCGGGGATCCAGGTCAGGAAGTGCACGGCCATCAGGACTGCCGGCACCAGGCTGCGGGCGAAGTGCCGCGCCGTGTAGCGCGGCCGGTACCGGCGAAGGTCGCGGAAGAACAGCGGCGACAGGATCGCCGCCGCTACCAGCAGGCGATACGCCCCCATGAGCGACCAGTGCACGCGGTCGCCGTCGATGGATTTGATCCAGATGGCGGCCGTCGAGCACGCCCACACGCCGAACACCAGCAGCAGCACCCGCCAGAACATAGGGCAGAGGATAGCGTTCCCGCGCGAGGTACGCCAAAGAGGATCGCTCGGCCGGTGTGACGGTTGGGCGCGGCGGCGGCGCGGACGTATAATCAGGGGTTCGCGGCGGGCCGGTCCGGCGGGAAGAGGAACGGTTCTGCCCGGCGAGGTGAACGCAGGCCATGGGCGAACTCAAGATTGTCTCCGAGATGAAGCCGCAGGGCGACCAGCCCGAGGCCATCAAGCGCCTGGCGTCCAACCTGGCGGCCGGACAGCCGCACAACGTCTTGCTCGGCGTCACCGGCAGCGGCAAGACGTTCACGATGGCGCACGTCATCGAGCGGATGCAGAAGCCCACGCTCATCATCAGCCACAACAAGACGCTTGCTGCCCAGCTCTACGAGGAGTTCAAGCAGCTTTTCCCCGGGAACGCCGTCGAGTACTTCGTCAGCTACTACGACTACTACCAGCCCGAGGCGTACATCCCGCAACGGGACATCTACATCGAGAAGGACGCCTCGCGCAACGACGACCTCGACCGGCTGCGGCTGAGCACGACGACCAGCCTGATGAGTCGGCGCGACGTGATTATCGTCGCGAGCGTGTCGTGCATCTTCGGCCTGGGCTCGCCGGAGGAATACAAAAAGAGCGTCGTCGCGATGCGCGTCGGCGACCGCGTGGAGCGCGACGACCTGCTGCGGCGGTTCGTCGATTTGCAGTACGACCGCAACGACATGGACTTCCGCCGCGGCACCTTCCGCGTCCGCGGCGACACCATCGACGTCTACCCCGCGTACGAGCAGTTCGGCTACCAGATCGAGATGTTTGGCGACGAGATCGACGCCCTCCGCCTGCTCAACCCGACCACCGGCGACGTGATCAGCAGCACCGACCAGGCGTTCCTCTACCCGGCCGTGCATTACGTCGCGCCTGAGGACGCCGTCGAGCAGGCCGCGGAGTCGATCAAGCATGAACTGGAGATGCGCCTCATCGAGCTGCGCAACCAAGGCAAGCTGCTCGAGGCCCAGCGGCTCGCGGCCCGCACCCGGTACGACGTGGAGATGCTCACGGAGGTCGGGTACTGCCCGGGCATCGAGAACTACTCGCGCCATCTGGACGGTCGTAACCCGGGCGACAAGCCCTACACCCTCATCGACTACTTCGGCGACGACTACCTGCTCATCATCGACGAGTCGCACGTGACGATCCCGCAGCTTCGGGCGATGTACAACGGCGACCGCAGTCGCAAGCAGGTGCTCGTCGAGCACGGCTTCCGCCTTCCGAGCGCGCTCGACAACCGGCCGATGAGGTTCGACGAGTTCCGCGGGGTGTGGAAGCAGGTGGTTTTCGTCTCGGCCACGCCGGGCGACTGGGAGGTGGAGCTGGCGGGCGGTGAGGTGGTCGAGCAGGTGATCCGCCCGACGGGGCTGGTGGACCCCGCGGTCGAGGTCCGCCCGGCCCGGGGGCAGGTGGCCGACCTGATCGGCGAGGTCCGCCAGCGCGTGGAGGCCGGCGAGCGAACGCTGATCACGGCGCTCACCAAGCGGCTGAGCGAGGACCTCAGCGAGTACATGCGGCAGGAGGGATTCCGCTGCAAGTACCTGCACAGCGACATCGACACGCTGGAGCGGGTGGACATTCTGCGTGATCTGCGGCAGGGCACGTTCGACGTGCTGGTGGGCGTGAACCTGCTGCGCGAGGGGCTCGACCTGCCGGAGGTGTCGCTGGTGTGCATTCTGGACGCGGACAAGGAGGGGTTCCTGCGCTCGGCGACGAGCCTGATCCAGACCATCGGGCGGTGCGCGCGGAACGTGAACGCGCAGGTGTATCTGTACGCCGACACGATCACGCCGTCGATGCGGCAGGCGATTGACGAGACGGCGCGGCGGCGGGAAATCCAGACCGAGTACAATCGCGAGCACCACATCACGCCGCAGACGATTCGCAAGGCGATTCGCTCCGCGCTGGCGGACGTGGTGCGGGCGCGGCAGGTCGCGCGCGAGGCGATCCGGGCCGGGGAAGAGGAATATGACCGGACGGAGATCATCGCCGAACTGGAGCGCGAGATGTTCGCCGCGGCGGAGCGGCTCGAGTTCGAGGAGGCGGCGCGCCTGCGCGACCGCATCGCGCAACTGCGGGGTGAGCCCTCGGACACGGTGGATGCGAGTGCGGCGACCAAGCCCGCCCGCTGAGCGGTGCCGCGCCCCGGGCTTCCGTCGGGGCGCCATATCGGATATCGTGGCGCGGCAGACCCCATGGAAATCAAACCCGGAAAGATCGAGCGCGACCACCTGCACATCCTCCTGCGGATCGCGCGGGATGAGGACCTCGGCCCCGGCGACGTGACCGGCGCGCTGCTGCCCGGCAAGGCGCAGGCCGCGGGGCGGTTCGTCGCGCGCGAGGAACTCGTCGCCTGCGGCGCGGCGTTCCTTCCGGAAATCGGCGCCCTCTACGATTCCGCCATCCGCACCGAGGTCCACGTCGAGGAGGGCGAGGCCGTCACGCCAGGCGCGACGCTGGCGACCTGGTCCGGCCCCGCGCGCGAGTTGCTGGCCGCGGAACGTGTCGCCCTCAACTTCCTCCAGCACCTCAGCGGCGTCGCCACGAACGCGCGGCGGTTCGTCCGCACCGTCGAGGGCACCTCCGCGGCCGTCTATGACACCCGAAAGACCACGCCCGGTTGGCGCGACCTGGACAAGTACGCCGTCCGCGCCGGCGGCGGACGCAACCACCGACACGGGCTCTACGACGCCGTGCTCGTCAAGGACAACCACCTCGCCCTGCTCGCCGGCGCCGACGATGCCGACGCGATCGGGCGCCTCGCCGGGCTGCTCGAGCAGGCCCGAAGCCGCCTCGCGGACGGCGGCTTCATCGAGGTCGAGGTGGACACGCTCGACCAGTTCGCGGCCGCGCTCAAGCTGCCCGTCGAGGTCATCCTGCTCGATAACATGACGCCCGAGCAGATGCGCCGCGCGGTGGCGATGCGTGACGACGCGGGGCTGAAGGGCAAGGTCGCCCTGGAGGCGTCCGGCGGCGTGACGCTCGACAGCGTTCGCGGGATCGCGGAGACGGGGGTGGAGCGGATCGCGGTCGGAGCCATCACGCACTCGGCGCCGGCCGTCGATATCGGCTTCGACCTCGACGTGTCCGCCGGCGGGGAGGGCCCGTCTTGACGCCGCCGTATGCCACGCGGACGGCCGACCGTGTGCTCGAGGCCCTGTACGACCGGCCCGAGGGGCTCTTCCCGCCGGAGGAACTGGCCCGAGCGGCGGGGGTCTCGCGCGAGCAGATCGACGCAGCGCTCGACCACCTGTCGGCCGTGGGGCACGAAATCGAGCGCACGCCCGCGGGCCTGCGGCTGGCTCGCCCCGTGCGGCTGAACGCCCACCTGATCGAGCGCGGCCTGGGCACGCGGCGGGTCGGTCGCAGCGTATTGTGCTTCGGTGAGGTGGATTCGACGAACGACGTGGCGTGGGGCGCCGCAGGTCAGGGCGCGGACGGGCTGGGCGTGCTCGCCGAGCACCAGCGCCGCGGTCGGGGGCGCCTGGGGCGGGCCTGGGCGAGCCCACCGGGCGCGAGTCTGCTGATGAGCGTGCTGCTGCACGGCACGGTCGCCGGCCCGGCCGGTCTACCGCACGATGCGCTGACTGTCGCCGCGGGGCTGGCGGTCGCCGAGGGCATCGCCGACGCGCATCGGTTGCGGTGTGAACTCAAATGGCCGAACGACGTGCTGCTGGATGGGTCGAAGGCGGCGGGCGTGCTGGTTGAGACGGCCGGCGGCGGCGCGCAGCGCGACGTGGTGGTCGGCCTTGGCGTGAACGTCAACGCCGCGCCGTCGGCGGATGCCGCCCCGCGATCGGCGTGCCTCGCGGACGCGGCGGGGCACGCGTTGGAGCGCATCCCGCTCGCCCGGGCGGTCCTCCGCCGCCTCGATGGCTGGGTGGCGCGGCTGAGCGACGACCGCGCGCGAGCCCTCGACGAACTGCACACGGGCTGGCTTGCGCGCTGCGGAATGGTCAACGAGCGCGTGGAGGCGACGGCCCCGGGCCCCGACGGCAAGCCGCGCCGCTACGTCGGCCGCGTTCTCGACGTCAGCCCCCTCGAGGGGCTCGCCCTCGCTCTCGACAGCGGCACGACCGTCCGTCTGCACGCCGACCGCGCCACGCTGGCCCGCTGACAACGCGGATGCACGTACCATGAAGCTTCGCCTGACGAACAAGGCGATGGTCCTGTGGATCGCCGCCAGCGCCGTCACGCTGGCCGCCTGCCTGCCCCTCCTGTGGGCGTGGGCCATCGACGCCTCGGGCGCGACGACCGTGCTCGCGACGGCCGGGCTGCTGCTCGCCGTCGCCATCGCCGCGCCGCTGCCCGGACGCGCCGCCCGCGCCTTCCAGCGGTTGCTCGTGGCGCTGCGCCGGCAGGACGTGGCCGCGATGGAGTTGTCGATGGCGGCGCCCGCCATTCGGCGGGAGCGGGACGTTCGGCTGGCGGTGCGGCTGCTGGGCGTGTCGGCGGTTCTGACGGCCGCGGGGGCGCTGGTCGCCGCGGCCGTCGCGTTCATCACGCCGCGGGCGATGGCGAGCCTCGAGCGGAGCTTCCTGCTGCCCCGGCCGGCCTGGGATCTGCTTCGGCTTGGCGTGCCGCTGGCGGCGTCGCTTCCGTTCGCGGCGGCGGTGGCGGTGGCGTTTCTGCTGGGGGCGCTGCTTCGCGGCGGGGGCGGGAAGGACCCGTACGCCACGGCTTGCCGCGAGTGGCTGACGGCGCTCGCCGTCGGAGCGGGCGTGTTCGGCGCGGCGTGGATGCTGGGCGTGAACATCCTCGGGCTGGCGGCGCTGGCGGGCGTGTCGTTGCTGGCGGCCGGCGGAACGCTGCTCGTGCGGGCGCGGATCGACTTCCGCCCGCGCCGCGGCAGCCGCGTTGTCGAACGCCGCCCGCCGGTGAAGCGACGCCTCGGCGTGGGGGCGACGTTCCTCGCGTTCTCTCTCATCGCGGCCGTGCAGGCGAGGTCGCTGACTGACCTTGCGGGCGTGGGCCTCGGCGGCGGGGCGCTGTGGCTCGCACTGTCGGCCGCGTTCCTGGCGGAACGGCTCGCGCGGCTCGACCGTCGCAGCCGCGCGCCCGGCGATGCGCAGGTGGCGGGCGCGAGGGTCGGCGTCGGGGCCGCCTTCGCGCTCCAGATCGCGCTGGCGCTGGCGGGCAAGGGCCTCGGCGGGGCGGGCCAGTGGGTATGCTTCGCCTTTGCCGCCGCCGCGCAGGCACCGCTCGTGGCCCTCGCGGGCGTGGCGATCTCGCGACAGCGACGCGACTTCGCCTCCCGCGGCGGGCGCGCCCGCGTGTACCTGTCCTCCGCCAGCTTCGGGGCGGCCGCCGGACTCATCACGTTCCGGATGCTCTTCGCGCCGCTCTCGGTTAGCGCAGGCGCGCTGCTCGTATTCGGACTCGTCGGTTGTGCCGGGCTGGTGCGCGGCGTGCGGGCGCTGGCCCCCGCGAAACGAGTCGGCATCTGGACGATCTGGTTCGCCTCGCTGCTTCTCGCTGTGATCGCGGCCGACCGCGCGTCTCCGCTTCCCTCGCCCACCGCCATGGCTCCCTCGCCATCCGCCTCGCTGCTCCGGGTTCACCGAAAGGGCTCGGGGCTCCTGGCCTTCCTCGGGCCCGAAGCGTTCTTCGAGCGCGTCGGGCGGGGAGGGCTCCGGGCGGATACGGTCTGGGCCAAAGCGCCGCTCGTGGATTCGGCTGAGGCGTGGCGATACTCGAATCGGGCCTCGATCGCCCGTCTGGCCGCAGCGGCGGCGCCGGGGGGGGGCTTGGCCGTCGAATTGAGCGCGCCCCGGGCGGACTCGCCGCGGGCGCTGGCGCGTGTGCTGGCGGCCGTGCGGAGTTTCCACGACGTGGTCGGGTCCGGCTGGCTCATCGCCGCGTACGAAGGGCCGTACCTCGACCTGCTGCTGCTCGGCCCGGCGGAGGTGTTGGACAAGCCCGAGCCTCGGGAAGGCTTGTTTGTGGTTTCGCTGGAGAGTTTCTGCGCCGAATGGCCGGGCGCGGGCCCGGTGCGCATCCTCGACCCGATCGGCCGGCTCGACGCCGCGCCCGATCCGGAGCGATTCCGCGACTCCCTCTACGCCCCGGAGTAAACGGCTCACCACAGAGCCGCAGAGGACTCAGAGGCGTTGCTGCTTGAGGTGCGTGGCTTTCAGCAGACGCGTCTTCTTGCACAACGGATTCCCCGCCGTGTCACATCGCTCCTTCGCGCCTCTCTCTCTGCGTTCTCCGTGCCTCTGTGGTAGGAGCTATCTCGCCGTGTGGACGTCGAGGCCGTCGCGGCCGAAGCGGATGCGGCACCAGCCGTTGTGCGGCGTCGAGTAGTAGCGGTACGCCGTCCGCAGGCGCCGCAGGAATTCGCGCCGCTCGGCCGACTCGCGGCTGGCGTCCATTGGTACGCGCGGCTCGCGCCCGGCGCTGACGACGATCACGCGCGGGTTCACGGCCTCGACGAAGGCCGGCAGCGTCCTCTCCCAACTGCCGTGGTGCGGCAGGATGAGCACGTCAGCGGCGACGTCTCGCGCGGCCGTCAGTTCCGTCTGCGCGGCCGCCCCGATATCGCCCGTGACCAGCGCGACTCGCCCGTCGCACCGCACGCGAAGCACGAGCGACGTGTCGTTGGCGTCGGCGGCGAGATCGCTTCGCCCCGGCGGCGGCCAAAGTACCTCCACGCTGGTCCGGTCGTCGAGCCACACGTCGGTCCCGGGCTCGATCCGCATCACCTTCGCCCCCTCGCGCTCGGCGAGGGCGAGGAACGCCGCGGCCGCCGGCGGCTCCGGGCGCTCCTCCGCCCCGCCGCGCCCGAAGTACACGTTGATGTACAGCGTCCGCAGGTCGCCGCGGCGAAGCAACGCGGGCAGCGCGTTGTAGTGGTCGGTGTTCGCGTGCGAGACGAACGCCGCCCGCGGCGCGGGCAGGCTCCGCTCGCGGAGGAACGGGGCGAGCGTGGTTTCCCACACGTCGTAGCCCGAGCGTGTGCCGGCGTCGACGAGCAGCGTCCGCCCGCCTGGCGCGTGGAGCACCGCGCATTGCCCGCCACCGACGGCGAGCAGGTGCAATTCGGCCGAGTCCGGCGCGGCCGCGGGTAGTTGAGTCCAGACGGTGAGCGCCGCCAGCCCCAGACCCGCTAGTCCCGACGCCACACGCCCCAGCGGCAGACGCCGCCGGACGGCAAGCAGCACCAGCGCTGCGTACGCCAGGGCGACCCAGCCCGCCGGTAACGGGCGCAGTTCGATGGAGACGCCGGGAATCCGCGCCGCCCCCTCGGCGGCGGTTGCCAGCCAGTCCGCCGCCCCGGCCGAGAGGCGCCCGACCTGCCACGCGGCGTTGGGCATCGGCGTCGCCAGCGCCATCGAGATGTATGCCGGCACCAGTACCACCGTGACCAGCGGCAGCATGAGCAGGCTGAGCAGGGGGGCGTACGGGCTGAACAGGCCGAAGTGATAGGCGACCAGCGGAGCGGCCGCCAGGTACGCGACTACGGACATGGCGACGGCGTGCATGCCCCAGTCTGCGGCGGTGCGGGCGACGCGACGGCGCAACCCGTGCGAGTCGCGATAGACCATCAGCCCCCGCCGGCGCAGGAGCGGCGCGAACAGGGCTCGCCGCAGCGGCTCGTGGAACAGCAGGATGCCGCCGACGATCGCGAAGCTGAGCTGGAAGCCGGCGCCGGACAACCACAGCGGGTCCCACACGAGCAGAGCGATGGCCGCCAGCGCCAGGGCGTTGAGGGCGGCGAGGCGGCGGCGGAAGAGGACCGCGAGGCACACGGCAACCGCCATGATCGCGGAGCGCAGCAGCGGCGCGCGCGGCTCGGCGAGCAGGACATACGCGGCGAGGATGGCCAGCGCCGCCAGCGCGCTTCGCCGCGGTGTGAGCGTGAGCACGCGGCAGATGAGGTACACGAAGCCGAGGAAGATGCCGAGGTGCAGGCCGGAGATGCTCAGGAAATGCGCCACGCCCGTCCGCACCATCGCCCGGTTGACCGTCCGCAGGGCGGGGCGGCGCTCGCCGAGCAGCAGGGCGGCCAGCACGTCACCCGGCTCGCCCTCGGCGACCGTCGTCAAGTGTTCACGCGCCGCCGCGCGAAGGTTCCACGCGGTCCGTGCCGGCCAGGAAGGCGACCCGTTCGCGAGAATGGCTGCCCCGTCCGATCCGGGCACCGACAGCCGCGCCCGCACGCCGGTCCGCCGCGCGCGGGCGGCCCCATCGAACTGCCCCGGGTTGGCGGGCTTGCGCGGGCGCGACAGCCAGCCCATCAGCTCCACCTGCTGCGCGGCCGCCAGCCGCCCGTCGATTTGGCCGACGGACACGTCGAGCAGGCCGCTGGTGTCGATCCAGCGGTCGCCGGCCTTGATCCGCTCGGCGCGCAGGAGGAAGCTCGTCTGCGGCCCCCCGCGCCAGCCGAACTCCACGCCGGCCGCCCCGTGACGCATCTGCGGCGCCGTGACGACCCGCCCGCGAACCGTCGCCAGCGTCGGCGACGTGTCGGAGAACGTGACGATGTCGTCGTCGGCGACGGAGGCCCATGCGAGACGGGCATGGAGCGCGCTCAGGGCAAGGACGCAGACGAGTACGGCGGCCGTCGTGGCGAGGCGATACCGCAGCCGGACGAATGTGCCGAGGCCGACGACGAAGGCGAGCCCGGCGATGAATCCCCAGGCAGCCGGCGGCAGGGGCAGGTATCGCCCGGCGACGATGCCGACGACCATCGCGGCCGCAACGCTCGCCAGCGGCGCCCGCACCCGCAGCGGCGGTCTGCTTCCCGGTTCCCCAGTGGCGGCCCGTTCCATGTCGGCGGGATTGTATCGCCCGCCGGACCCGCTTGGGAAGGTTCAGCGAGGAGAACGGGGGCGCCACAGGTTGCCTGCAGCCCGTGCAGCGCGCGATCCACAGTCCCTCAGGGACGGTGGCCCCCCGAGTTGGTTCCTGTCAGACGGTTCGCCCGACGGCCTCGGCGATGCGCCGCAGCACCGGCATCAGATCGGTCAGGACGGCCGGCGTGATCGACTGCGCCCCGTCGGACAGCGCGTGCTCGGGATCGACGTGGCACTCGACCATCAGCCCGTCCGCCCCGGCCGCGACCGCCGCCCGGCACATCGCCGGCACGAGGTACGCGTGCCCCGTGCCGTGCGAAGGGTCCACCACAACGGGCAGGTGGGTCTTGTCATTCAGTTCCGGCACGCTTGCCAGCGGCAGTGTGTTGCGGACGTGCGCCTCGAAGGTTCGGATGCCGCGTTCGCAGAGAATGATGTTGGGGTTGCCGGCGTCGATGATGTACTCGGCCGCGAGGAGAAACTCCTCGAGCGTGGCGCTCATGCCGCGCTTGAGCAGGACGGGGCGGTCGGCCTGGCCGAGGGCCTCGAGCAGGCGGTAGTTGGTCATGTTGCGGGCGCCGATCTGGAGCACGTCGGCGTAGTCGGAGACGGGGCCGATGCATTCGATACTCATGACCTCGGTGACGACGGCGAGGCCCGTCTTCTCGCGGGCCTCGGCGAGAATCCTGAGCCCCTCGACGCCGAGCCCCTGGAAGCTGTAGGGGCTGGTGCGCGGCTTGAACGCCCCGCCGCGGAGGCCGATTGCCCCGGCTGCCTTCACGGCGTCGGCGGTGCGGAGCAGTTGGTCGCGGCTCTCGACCGCGCACGGCCCGGCGATAACGCCCACGCGCTTTCCGCCCAGGGGGAATCCCCCCGGCCCGATGCGAATCTCCGTGCGATCCTTCTTGACCTCCGTTGAGGCCATCTTGTACGGCGCGAGAATCGGCACGATCCGCTCGACCATGGGCGCGGTCTCGATCGCGCCCTTATCGACCGCCCGCTTATCGCCGATGCAGGCGACGACCGTGCGATCCGTCCCGCGGATGACGTGCTCCTTCAGGCCGAAGTCGCGGACGAGCTGCACTACGTGCTCGACCTGCGCCTCGTCCGCACCGGGTTTCATTACGACGATCATGGGTTTCCTATCGCTGAGTTTCCGGGGGATAGCAAACCGATTGTAGGTGCCGCCGGATGCCTTGCCAAGAGGGGCACTGGAGACGAGTCGCCCCGGAGGGGCTCTGAAGAGATAACGGCCCGTGTTTCACGGGCTCACCCTCGGTTTGCCCGAAGCTGCCGTGAATCGCCGGGTTCCATCATGACGATCATGGACCGGCGCCCTCATCGCTCGGCGGGGCGGGCCTGGGAGAGGGCTCGCGCTCGGTGGGGGCGCTGCCCTCGACGGCGCGCGGCTGCACGAATTTGGGCGCTGCGCCCGGCGGCAGTTCGGGGAATCCCTCGGCCGGCGCGGTGTAGGCCTCCATGTCGCGGGCTACCGCGTCCAGCCGGTGCACCTTGGCCTCACGGGCGCCCATCAACCAGTACGCCGCAAAGCCCGTCGCCGGCAGGAGGATCCTCCCGGCCGGCGGGAACAGCACCGTGCCCCAAAGCAGAATGCCTGCACTGAAGCTGGTCATTGTCCACTCCTCTGCGCAATCTCGCTTGTTCGTTAGTCCATCAGATGGCTTCCCATCGCAGTGACGTTCGGGTCAAATCCGGGACTCGGGTGGTTCACAACGGGGGGAGGATTCTGCCGAATCAGCGATACCGCGTCTCTATAGAGTTCCAGGGCGTCCTCGGTTGCGTAGATGCCAAGGATCGCTTCTTCCCGTGTCCGATAGCCTTCGGCCTGGACGTCTATCCGCTCGAACAGCTCGACGATACGCACAGCGAAGTGAAGAGCTTGCTCAGCGGGTGGCAGGATTGGCAGCCCGGCCTTGCGCACAATGGCTTCCTTCTCTGCCTGAGTCCGACGCAGTTTCAGTGCAAGGACCAGGACTGTGGTGCCCATGCCAACAAAGGCTGCGGCCAGTACGTAGAGGAGTTCAGTGTCCACATTGACCGACCTTTCCCGCCCGAATTGGCCTAGCCGACTTGGCCGATGTGTTCCATCCCGCCCATGTACGGTCGGAGGGGGGGCGGAATCGTCACCGAGCCGTCGACGTTCTGGTGCACCTCCAGCAGCGGGATCAGCACCCGCGGGCTGGCGATGACCGTGTTGTTCAGCGTATGGACGAACTGCGGCCTGCCGCCGTCGCCCGAGTCGCCGGCCGGGCGATAGCGGATATTCAGCCGCCGAGCCTGGAACTCGTGGAACCGGCTCGCCGAGTGCGTTTCGCCGTAGGCCCCGCGCGAGGGCATCCACGTCTCGATGTCGAGCTTTTGAAGCTGCCCGAGGCCGAGGTCACCCGTGCACACGTTTACGACGCGGTACGGCAGCTCCAGCGCCCGCATGACGTCCTCGGCGTTGGTGAGAATCTCCTGATGGAACTTCAGCGACGCCTCCGCATCGTTGCGGCAGAGGACCACCTGCTCGACCTTGTCGAAGTAGTGCACGCGGTAGAGGCCGTACGTGTCCTTGCCGGCCGCCCCGGCCTCGCGACGGAAGCACGTGCTCATCGCGATGTACTTCCGCGGCAGGTCCGCCTCGTCGAGAATCTCGTCGCTGTGGTAGGCGGTCAGCGGCACCTCGGCCGTGCCGACGAGGGCCTGCCCGTCGCGCTCGCACAGGTACGCCTGATCGCGGCCGGTGGGGAAGTAGCCGGTGCCTTCCATCACGTCCTCGTTGACGAGCACCGGGACACTCAGCAGCTCGTACCCCTTGGCGATCATCTTGTCGACCGCCAGTCGCATCAGGGCCTGATGCAGCCGGGCGCCCGCCCCGCGGAGGATGTAGTTCCGCGAGCCGGCGAGCTTGACGCCGCGCGGGATGTCGAGGATCCCCAGGGCCTCGCCGAGCTGCACGTGATCCTTGGGCTTGAAGTCGAACTGGGGTGGTTCGCCCTCCCGGCGAAGCTCCACGTTCTGCGTGTCGTCCTCGCCTACGGGCACGCCCTCGCCCGGCGGCTGCGGCACCAGCAGCATCAACTCGCTGAACTGCGGCTCCAGCTCCGCGATCGCGTCGGACAGCTCCTTCGCCCGGGCCTTCAGGCCGGACATGTTCTCGATGGCGGCCTGCTTGGCCTCGCCCTTAAGCCCCGCGATCTCCTTGCCGGCCGCGTTCTGCTTCGTCCGGGCCTCCTGAAGCTCGCGCTGCGCGTCGAGCAGCCTCGCGTCGATGTCCAGCAGCCTGCGGATATCAACGGGGAACCGCTTGATCTGGGCGGCCCGGATGAAGGCGTCCGGATCGGATCGGATCTGCCTGATGTCGATCATGCGTCGGCCTCGGTGCGGGGGCGTTGAGCGCGGCAGAATACCTTGCCTTTCGACGAGAAACAAGGGCTGAGCGGGCGAGCGGCGCCGGAGGGAGTTTTTCTTTGACGGCGCCGGCGCGGAACCTATAATCGGCGTTGGTAGCCCACGTTGCGGATGCGTTGCCGCCCGTCGGGGCGGCGATGTTGTATGTACCGTTCACGTGGAGTGGGCCCCGTCGGAGCCCCGGCGGGTGCGTGGTGTCAGCGTGAGCATGAGACGGATATTGTCAGGCCGGGAGTCACGAGGGTGATTTCCGTCCCGCGTAGAGACCGAGCCGGTGTGTAGGCGATCCTCCATGCCGGCTTTGCCTGGTTCCCGGGTTCTGCCGGGGTCAGGCCCCCCCGGATAGGGGGGGCGGACCCGCCGTGCGGCCCGGGTTGTCCACCGGGCCACTGCTGTGGCGGGCCGTCCGGCGACAGGATGGCGAGTGGCTTTGAGGAAGTGGGCCAGGCGACCCACTTTTTTTGTGTTATTGCGGGACTGTCCGGCACGAGAGGCCGGCGGTTCAAGAACCGGGAAACGCGATGAATCAGGATCTGCTGCGACTGGTGGACGGGCTGGCGCGCGACAAGAACATCGACCGCGAAACCGTCTTCGAAGACCTCGAAGCGGCGATGATCTCGGCGATCCGGAAAGCCAACGCCCACACGGAGGACATCTCGGTCACACTCAACCGGGAGACGGGCGAGATCCGCGCGATGGTCGAGGGCAAAGAGATGAGCGTGCAGGACCTCGGCCGCATCGCCGCGCAGACGGCGAAGCAGGTCATCATTCAGCGGATTCGCGAGGCCGAGCGCGACAGCATCTACGAGGAGTTCCTGGACCGGCGGGGGCAGGTGGTCACCGGCCGCGTCGTCCGCGTGGAGGGCGGCTCGCTGATCGTCGATATCGGGCGGACGGAAGCGATCCTCCCCCGCAGCGAGCAGATTCCGGGCGAGTCGCATCACAAGGACGACCGCCTGCGGGCGATGGTGCTGGAGGTCCGTGAGCAGCCCGGGCTGGTGAAGGTGGTGCTGTCCCGATCGCATCCGGACTTCATCCGGGCCCTGTTCGAGCTGGAAGTGCCCGAGGTCGCCGAGGGCATCATTGAGTTGAAGGCGCTGGCCCGTGAAGCCGGCTACCGTACGAAGGTGGCCGTCAACAGCCTCGACACGAAGGTGGACGCGGTGGGCGCCTGCGTCGGCATCCGCGGCAGCCGCATCAAGAATATCGTCGATGAGTTGGGCGGCGAGAAGATCGATATCGTCCGCTGGAACGACTCGTCGAAGATTCTGATCGCGAACTCGTTGCGTCCGGCGGAGGTATCGGAGATCGCCCTCTGCTTCGAACTGGGGCGGGCCACGGTAGTGGTCACGGACGATCAGCTTTCGCTGGCGATCGGTAAGCGCGGGCAGAACGTACGGCTGGGAGCGCGGCTGACGGGATGGGATATCGACATCCTCACGCCGACGGAGTTTAACGGGGCCCTCGACACGCTGGAGAAGGCCCTGCGCGAGGTGGAGGGGGTCGACTCGACGGTGGTGGACCAGGTTATCGCGATGGGCATGGTCAGCGTGCTGGACGTGGAAGAGGTCGGCCCGGAGCCGCTGATCAACGAGTTGAAGATCGACACCGAACTGGCGCGGAAGATCGTCATCCGCTGTGCCGAGGAGGCCAAGCGGGTGGCCGACCAGCAGGCGAAGGCACGCGAGGCGGAGCGCCAGAAGAAGGCGCAGGAAGCCGAGGGAACGGCCGTCGAAGCCGAGGCGGCGCCCACGGAGGGGGCCGCCCCCGTTGCGGAGGCGGCGACTGAGGCGGCGGCCGAAACGGAAGCGCCGCAGGCTTCGGCTGAGCCGCCGGCCGATCCGACTGCCGTGCCGGTCGCGCCCGCGGCGCCGCAGGTGCCCGAGAGCGAACCCGTGGTCGAGGCGGCTCCGGAGCCGTCCGCGGCGCCAACGAGCGAAGCGGCATCGACGTCGGGGTCTCCGGCGTCGCCGGCTGAGGGCGAGCCGGCGGAGAAGCAGAACGAGTAACTGAGTCGTCGGCGGGTCGGGCCGGCGCGGCGGGCCGCGGTGCTGAGGTCCGCTGGGAGAATCCATTGGCAACGCGCGTATTCGAACTGGCCCGGGAACTGGGCGTGACCAGCAAGATGGTGCTGGAGAAGTGCCGCGCTGAGGGCCTGGAGATCAAGAACCACATGGCCACCGTCTCGGTGGGTCTGCAAGAGACCATCCGCGAGTGGTTCTCGGAGGGGGGCGCCGCGACCGCGGTCGAGACGGCCGAGCACGTGGACCTGGAGAAGGCGCGCAAATCCGCCGCCCGGCAGCGCCGGCGTCGCCGGAAACACGAGGAGGCCGAACGGGCCGCCGCGGCCGAAGCCGCCGAATCGCCCGTAGCGGAGGCCCCGCCGGAAGCTCCGGAGGCCGCGCCGGCCGAGGAAGGCGAAGCCGTCGCCGAGGCGCCGTCGGAAGCCGCGGCGGTCGAAGAGGCGCCCGAGGCGGAAGCCCCGGTTGAGGAAGCCGAAGCGCCCACAGCCGAGGCGCCGGCCGAAGAGGAGGCCGAACCCGAGACCGAGGAAGTGCAAGAGGAGGAGCAACCGGAAGTCATCGCACCGGCCGGTCCGCAGGTGGTGCCGAAGCCCGCGCAATTGAAGGGCCCCCGCGTGGTGCGTGTGGAGAAGCCGGACGTGGTGCGCAAGCCCACGCCGCGGGCGCCGCTGATTCCGACCGGGCGGGGTCCGGGCGTCGTGGCCGGCGCTGGGCGTCCGGCCAAAGGCAAGGGCGCCGGTCCGGCGGAGGAAGGGGGGCGCAAGCGAACGAAGCGGCGCAGCCCGCGCCGCCGGGGCGCCGGGCGCAGCGCGGACAGCGGCGAGCGGCTGAAGGAATGGCGCGACGCCGACCTCCAGGAGCGGTCGGAGCGTCTCGCGGCGGCGAGCGGCGGATTGCGCCGCCGCCGTGCAAGTGTGACGCGCAAGATCGCCGACCGGGCGACGACGGTCAAGGCGGGGCGGGTCGAGATCGACGAACCGATCACGATCAAGGCGATGTCGGCGGCGACCGGAATCAAGTCGGCGGATATCATCAAGCGCCTGATGGACGAGGGCGTGATCGCCACGGTTAACCAGGTCATTTCCCGCGAGCAGGCGGAGGCGGTGGCCCTGGACTACGATGTCGAACTCGTGGTCGCCGAGGCGCGGACGGCGGAGCAGGAACTGCTGGAGAAGCTCAAAGAGCGTTCCCAGGGCGAACAGGCCCCGCGGCCGCCGGTGGTCACGTTCCTGGGGCACGTGGACCACGGCAAGACGTCGTTGCTGGACTACATCCGCCAGGCGCAAGTCGCCGAGGGCGAGGCCGGCGGCATCACGCAGCACATGGGCGCGTACCGGTTCGACCGGGACGACACGCACGTGGTGTTCCTCGACACGCCCGGGCACGAGGCCTTCACGGCCATGCGGGCCCGCGGGGCGAACATGACCGACGTGGTGGTGCTGGTGGTGGCGGCCGACGACGGCGTCATGCCGCAGACCGTCGAGGCCATCAGCCACGCGCGGGCGGCCGAGGTGCCCATCGTGGTCGCGCTCAACAAGATCGACGTGCCCAACGCCAACGTCCAGCGGGCGCTCGGGCAACTCGCGGAGAACGACCTCCAGCCGCGCGAGTGGGGAGGTCCCGTGGAAGTCATCCAGACCAGCGCCGAGACCGGCGACGGCATCGACACCCTCGTGGAAACGCTGAACCTGGAATCGCAACTGCTGGAGCTGACGGCCGAGCCGGAGGCCCCCGCGAGCGGCTTCGTGATCGAGTCGGAAGTGGACCCCGGGCGCGGCGTCCTCGCCCGCCTGCTGGTGCGCGACGGCACGCTGAAGACGGGCGACATGCTGCTGGCGGGGCGCTCGTACGGGCGCGTGCGGCGGATCCTGGACGATCGCGGGCGTGAGATCGAGCAGGCCGGGCCCTCGACGCCGGTGGAGGTCACGGGGCTCGACGAGGCCCCCGACGCCGGCGACCGCTTCTACGTGGTCGAGAACATCGACCAGGCCCGCACGGTGGCTGAGGACCGTCGCACCCGCGCGCGAGCCGAGTTGTTGGCCGGCACCGGCGGCCCGGTGACGCTCGAAAACCTGCTGAGCGAGATCGAGTCGGGAGACGTGCAGGAAGTCAAGCTGATCGTCAAGGCGGACGTGCAGGGCTCGGCGGAGGCCCTCGTGGGGTCGCTGACGAAGCTGGGCACCGATGAGGCGAAGGTGAACGTACTGCACAGGGCGGTCGGCGGCGTGACCACCAGCGACGTGGCACTGGCCGAGGCGTCGGGGGCGATCATCATCGCCTTCAACGTCGTGGCGGACAGCGCGGCGCGCCAGTTGGCGGAAGAGAAGGGGGTGGACGTCCGCCGCTACCGGGTGATCTACGACGTGACCGAGGACGTGCGGCGGGCGTTGGAAGAAGGGCTGGCTCCGGAGGTCCGCGAAGAGGTGCTGGCGCACGCGGAGGTCCGCCAGATCTTCAAGGTGTCGCGCGTGGGCACGATCGCGGGGTGCTACGTCACCGACGGCACGGTGCCGCGCAACGCCAGCGTCCGTGTGACGCGCGACAACGTGGTGATCGCCGACGAACGAGAACTCGAAAGCCTCCGCCGGTTCAAGGACGACGTCCGCGAGGTGCGGGCCGACATGGAGTGCGGACTCAAGATCGCCGGCTACGACGACCTCAAGGAAGGGGATGTGCTGGAGTTCTACCAGCAGGTCGAGGTGGCGCGGACGCTGTAGGCGCGAACCGACGGCCGGGCAAGGGCGTCTGAAACGATGGCCACGATCGTCGGATTGCTGCATCTGGATCTGCATGTGCCCCAGGCGGACAGCCTGAAGGCGAAGCGCCGGTTCGTCAAGGGCTTCAAGGACCGTATGGCCCATCGTTTCAACGTCAGCGTTGCGGAGGTGGACGGGCTGGATACGTACCGCCACGCGTTGCTGGCGGTGAGCATGGTCGGCAACGACCGACGGTACGTGGAAGGCGCGTTGCAGAAGATCATCAACGCGGCCGCCCGGCACCGGGACATGATTCTGGTTTCGCACGAGATTGAGTGGTTGTGACGGTGGCTACGAGCCGTAGAACGGAACGCGTCAGCCGCCTGCTCCGCGACGTCGTCGGAGAGGTGGTGCTGTCGAAGCTTTCGGACCCGCGAATCGACCCGGCGCGAACGTCGGTGACGCGCGTGGAGATGCCCGAGGACCTGTTGAGCGCCCGTGTGTTCGTCTCGGTGATGGGCACCGAGAGCGAGCAGCGGCGGACGCTGCAGGCGCTGCGGCACGCGGCCGGGCACATCCAGGAACTCGCCATGCGCGGCATTCGCCTGCGGCACACGCCGATCCTGCAGTTCGAGGCCGACGTGCGCTTCAAGAGGACGCTGGAGACCCTCGATCTGATCGAACAGGCCATGGCGGAAATTCGCGGAAAGGAAGAGGCGCAGCAGGCTGACGAGGAACCCTCCGAGGACCCCGGGGCGACCGCGGCCGGGGCGAATCAGGAACTGCCGAAATGAAGAACGCGAAGGCATACGCTCAGAAGATCCGCAAACTGCTGAAAAGCCTGCCGAAGGCGCCGCCTCGCCCAACGAAGGACGAGGACACCGTGCGGGTGTTGATTGCCTCGGTCCTCGAGGCGAATACGACAGCCCGTAAGGCCCCAAAGGCCCTGGCCGCTCTGGAGGAGGAGTTTGTCGATTTCAACGAGCTTCGCGTCGCCCAGCCGAAGGAGCTGGCCGAGCGAATGGGGAAGGGCTTCCCCGGCGCCGGCGGCAAGGCCCGAATGCTGCACACGGTTCTCAACAACATCTCCAACCGGGTCAATGAACTGAGCACCGCGTACCTCGGGGAGTTCCCGAAGCGCCAAGTGCAGCCGCACCTGATGGAGCAGGGGCTCAGCCCCTACGCCGCCGCGTGCGTCGCCATGTTCTGCTTCGACGCGCCCAGCGTGCCGGTCGATGAGGATCTGGCGGAAATCCTGGAGATGAAGGGGCTGATCGAGCCGGGGACCGGCCCGGCCGAGGCGCAGGCGTTCCTGGATCGGACGATCCCCGGCAAGAATGCCGCGCGGGCGCACGCGTTTTTCCGTAAGTTCGTGGAGAAAAACGCCCGCGCGCTGGCGAAGAAGCGCGAGGCCGAGGCCAAGGCCCGCGCCGAGGCCGAAGCCAAGGCCAAAGCCGAAGCGGAGGCGAAGGCCAAGGCTGAAGCGGAAGCCAAGGCCGCGGCCGAGCAGAAGGCCAAGGAGAGGGCCAAGGCGAAGCGAGCGCGAGCGCGGAAGAAGGCCGCTAAGAAAGCGCCCGCCAAGCGGAAGAAAGCGCCCAAGGCGAAGAAGAAAGCCAAGACGAAGTCGAAGAGGAAGGCGAAGAAGAAACCGACCGCGAGGCGAGGACCGTCGCGCAAGAAATAGCCCCGTCCGGGCCGCACGGAGCAATCAGGCATGGTGCATCGATCGGGTGAAGACAAGCTGGTGCTGGGGATTCCGAAGGGCTCGCTTCAGGAGAGCACGCTCGACCTGTTCGCGCGCGCGGGCTTCAACATCCGCGTGTCGTCGCGCAGTTACGCCCCCTCGGTGGACGACGAGAAGATGTCGGTGCTCATGTTCCGCGCGCAGGAGATCAGCCGGTACGTTGAGGACGGCGTGCTCGACGTAGGCCTGACCGGGATCGACTGGATCCGTGAGAACGGCTCGGACGTGACGGAGATCGCGGAACTGGTGTATGCGAAGCAGCAGCTTCGCCCGGTGCGCTGGGTGCTGGCCGTGCCGGAAGAAAGCCCCGTGCGGCGCGTGGAAGACCTCGACGGCGGTATCGTCGCCACGGAGCTGGTGAACGTTACCCGCGAGTACTTCGCGAGGAAGAAGGTCAGCGTCAAAGTGGAGTTCAGTTGGGGGGCCACCGAGGTGAAGGCCCGCCTCCTCGATGCCATCGTCGACGTCACCGAAACCGGCAGCAGCCTTCGCGCCAACAGCCTGCGCGTGCTCGACACGATCCTCACGTCCTCCACGCGGCTGATCGCGAACAAGCGGGCGATGGAATCCGAGTGGAAGCGCCGCCGCATCGAAAACCTCGCCATCCTGCTCCAGGGCGCCATCGACGCCCGCGAGAAGGTCGGGCTCAAGATGAACGTGCCGCGCAACCGGCTGGAAGACGTGACGGCCATTCTGCCGGCCGAGAAGAGCCCCACTATCTCGCCGCTTGCGGAAGACGAATGGGTCGCCCTCGAGGTGATCGTCGAGGAGCGCATTGAGCGTGAACTGATCCCGCAACTGAAGCGCGCCGGCGCGACCGGCATCATTACCTACCCGCTGAACAAGGTCATCCCCTGATATGGACTCCGCGGGCAAGAGCGTCGTGGCGAGGGGGACGGCGGCCGCAACCGGCCGGAACGGGGCTGGCCGCCATACGTGGCTTGTCCTGTTGCCGGCCCTGGTGTGGGGTATCGCTTGCGAGCCCGAGTCCGAGACACCCCAGGCCGGCGTCGAGCCGGCCGTGTCGCCCACGACGGCCGAAGTGTCGCCCGCGCCGCCCGGAGCCGAGGCCGTCGAGGCCAAATCGCCCCTGCCCGGCAAGGCGCTGCTGGCCCTGGACGAGCTCGAGCCGCCCATCGAGGCGCCGAAGAACAAGCCCGGTGTGCGGGAGCCGACCGACCGGACCCGCGATCTCGTGGCCGAGGCCGAGGCGATGCTGGCGAAGAACGACTTCGACGGGGCTCGTGACCGCCTGGAGCGCGCGGCCGGGTTCTCGCCGGACAACGCGCGGATCCTCCGCAATCTCGGGCTCGCCTACGCCGGGTTGCGGAACAGCGGGAGGGCCACTGACCTGCTGCGGAAGGCCCTGAAAGACGCCCCCGACGACCTGCAGGTTCAGGTGCTGCTGGGTGACCTCGCGGCCGCACAGAAGCAATATGATGAGGCGACGCTTCGCCTGCGAACTGCGCTCAAGTGCTCCGAGTTCCGCCGGGAGAACCCCTGGGCGGCCGAGGCGCTGTACCTGCTGGCGCAGGTGCTCCAGCGCCAGGGGTACTGGCAGGGAGCGCTGGAGTGCCACGACCGGCTGTACGAGTGGATGGGCGATCCGGGGGAAGCGTACGCGTCGCGCCCCGCCCTGAAGCGGCTGCTGCTCCGCCCCGAGCAACTGCTGACCGAGCGCGGCGAATTACTGCTCCGCCTGCGCCGTTCGCCCGAGGCGGCCAAGGTGTTGCGGCGCGCCTTCCGCCGCGATCGGACGGACAAGCGAACGGCCCGCTTGCTGGTCGACGCCTACCTGGCCACGGCGGACTACGTGGCGGCCGAGAAGCTGCTCGGTGAGATGACGGCCGAGCCGTCGCAGCGCGCGGCCTTGCCCGAACTGGCCGACCGCGTCTGCCGTGCCGCCCGCGACAAAGACATGCCCGGGCGGATCTGGCGAGCGTACCGCGAGCGGAACCGCACGGAGATCGATGTCGGGCTGGCGGCCGCCCTGGCGAAGATCGCGCAGTCGATCGGGGGTGTGGCCGAGGCGGCGGCCATTCTGGAGCCGGTCATCCGCGAGGCGCCGGGGAACGCGGAGTTTGGGCTGCTGCTGTCGCGGCTGTACGTTCGGCAGGGCAAGGTGGCCGCGGCGGTCGCCGTGCTCGCCCGGATGATCGCGGCGAACCCGGCCCTTCACGAGGCCGTGTTGGCGTCTGCGGGCGAGATCGCCGCGGCGCTGAAACCGGGCGACGCGACCCGCTTGGCCCAGGAGGCCGACGCCGACGACACGCCGTTGGCGTTCGCCCGGCACTACGTGGCGGGACTGCTCGCCGAGCGGCGGGGCAAGGGGTTCCTGGCGGCCGATCAGCACGAGAAGGCCTTGGCGAAGAAGCCGGACTTCCTGCCCGCCTACGCGGCGCTGGCGGACCTTCACCTGTCGGCGGGGCGTTCCGACCGCGCCGAGCGCATCGCCCGGCGCCTGCGGGAACTCGACGAGGAGCACTACCTCGCGTACTTCATCCAGGGCAAGGCGCGGCTGCGGCGGCGGGACACCGACGGGGCCATCGACGCGCTGCTGCAGGCACGCAACCAGCGGCCGCAGTTCATCCCGGCGAGCGTCCTGCTCTCGTGGGCGTACGAACGGGACGGGAAGCCCGGCGACGCGGAGGCCGCCCTGCAGGCCGCCCTGACGCGGCAGCGAGAGGATCCACGCCTCAATCGGCTACTGTTTGACCGCTACCTGACGCGCCGGCGCGAACGGGCCGCCGTGGACCTCGTGGCGCGCCTGCTACGGGCCGACCGCGACAGCCTGCTGGGGCGCCTGCTGCGGGCCGAACTCGCCCTGCACGCCCGCGACGCGAACCAGGCGAAGGAGATCCACCAGGATCTCCGGGGTCGCGCCGGCGAGAGCCTGGACGTCGAGTTGCTCGGCCTCCGCATCGCCACGCACCCGTCTCAGGGCTTGCTGCCGCGGAAGGAGTACCTCAAGCGGGTCCGCCGGCTCCAGGAGATTGTGCGGAATCATCCGGAGAACCGAACGGCGGGGCGGCTGCTCGCGCAGGTGCTGCTCCAGGCCGATCAGACGGCCGCCGCCGCTGACGTGTTGGGCGAACTCACCAAGGCAGTACCCGAAGACCTGACCGTTGAGAAGGCGCACCTGGCAGCCCTGATGTTGGCGGGCCGTTACGGGAAGTCCCTGTCGCTGGCGGAGGCGCTGGTCAAGGAGGGGCCCCAGGAGCTATGGGCTCGCGGGGCGGTGATCGACGCGCTGCGAGCGATGGAGCGCTACGACGAGGCGGCTCGGCGGCTCGAGGCGTGGCTCGATGACGAGGCGGAGACCAGTCGCGTGTTCTGGCACCGGTTCAAGTTGCTGGAGACGCACGAACGGGCCGAGCAGTACGACGCGGCGCAGACATTGCTGGACCGGTGGGTCGAGGCGGACCCCGAGCACGCGGCGCGGCTCCGGGGGAACAAGGTGCGTCTGTACATGGCCGCCGAGCAGGAAGACCGCGCCGTCGAGTACGCGAAGCAGTGGATCGCCGAGGCGCCCGAGGATCCGCAGGCTCGAGCCTTGCTCGTGGACGTGTTGGTGGAGGCCAAGGCCTACGAGGCCGCGATTCCGCTGCTCCGAAAGTGGATCGGCGGCAAGACGGATGAATCTGTCTTGCCGTACCGCACGATGTTGGCGGTGGCCCTCGTCTCGGCCGGCAAGGAAGACAAGGCAAGAGAGTACGTCGAGGACTGGATCGGGAAGTCGAAGCCGTATGACCTGACGCCTCGCCGGGCGCTGATCGGGGCGCTCGTTTCCGCGGACAAGCACGCCGTGGCCATCGCGACGGGCGAGCGCTGGCTCAAGGAGTTCGCCGCGGCCGAGGGCACCACCCGCCCGGCGGGCTACGAGCCAACCGTTCGCTGGTGCCGCGACATGCTGGTGAGCGCCCTGCTGCTCCAGCGGGAGTACGAGAAAGCGCTCAAGCGGGCGGATGCGTTCCTGGCGAAGGACTCGAAGCACGTGGAGCTGCACAACCTCCGGTCCACGGCGCTGGCGGAGCTTGGACGGGCCGACGATGCGATGGCTGCGCTCGAGAACGCCTACAAGCTCGCCCCCGACGACCCAAGCACGAACAACAATCTCGGCTACTACTACGCTGATCGCGGCCTTCGCCTTGACGAGGCGGAGAAGATGCTTCGGAAGGCCCTCGCCAAGGCTCCGGGACAGGTCGCGTTTCAGGATTCGTTGGCGTGGATTCTCTACAAGCAGGGAAAGGTTCGCAAGGCGGGCGCGATCTTCAACGAACTGGTCGGCCGCAAGGACGACTCTGAGATCGGGCACCCGGTGATCCACGACCACGCGGGCGACGCGTACTGGCGGCTGGGCTGGCGCGAGAAGGCGCGGGCTCGCTGGGAGGCCGCCCTGCGCCTGGCGAAAGAGGGCGAGGACACCGAGTCGCGCGAGGTGCGCGAGGTCCGCAAGGCGGTCGAGCGGAAGCTGGAGGCGGCGCGCAAGGGCCGCCCCGTCCCCGTCGCGCCGCTGGGCGAGGGCGTCACGGAACACGATGGGCAGCAGTAGCCCCCACGGAGAAGTCACATGGCAGGGCATTCCCACTGGGCGAAGATCAAGCGGTCGAAGGCGAGCACCGACGCCAAGCGCGGGCGTGAGTGGAGCAAGCTGGCCCGGCGGATCATCGTCGCGGCCCGCACGGGCGGCGGCAAGCCGGAGGAGAACCTCAACCTCCGCTACGCCATCGACGACGCCAAGGCCGCCAATATGCCCAACGACACGATCGACCGAGCCATCAAGAAGGGCACGGGCGAGTTGGGCGGCGTGACCTACGAGCGGGTGCGGTACGAAGGCTACGGGCCCGGCGGGGTGGCGTTTCTGGTGGACTGTCTGACCGACAACCGCAACCGCACCGCGCCGGACATGCGCAAGGCGTTCGAGCGCGCCGGCGGGCAGCTCGGGGCGACCAACTGCGTAGCGTGGATGTTCGAGCAGAAGGGCACGTTCGTTGTCCCGGCCGAGAACACCGACGAGGATACGCTGCTGGAGATCGCGCTCGAGGCGGGGGCGGACGACGTGCGACGCGAGGAGGACCTGTTCGAGGTCACCTGTCAGCCGGCCGCGTTCCGCGATGTCAAGCAGGCGCTGGCGGACAAGGGCGTCGAGGCCGTCTCGGCGGAGGTGGCGATGGTTCCCGCGAACACGGTGACCGTGGAGGGCGACAACGCGCGAAAGGTCATGTCGCTGATGGAGGCGCTCGAGGATCAGGACGACGTGCAGAACGTCTATGCGAACTTCGACGTGCCGGATGAAGTCATGGCCGAGGCGGGTTCGTAGCAGCCGCGCCGGCGTTCGCGGCGCGCTGGCCGCGGCGGGTCAGCAGGGAAAACGTCGGCAGCAGCAGGGGGCGCACCACGAACGTGTCGATCAGCATCCCCAGCGCCGTGGCGAAGCCGAGCTGCTCGAGCAGCGCGATGTCGCCGGCCATCAGGCTGCCGAGCGTGGCGGCCATGATGACCCCGCACGAGGAAATCACCGGCCCGGTGTGGACGACCGCCCGCCGCACGGCGTCGCGAAGCTCCCCGCCCGCGCGGGCCTCCTGGAACAGGCGCGCGGCGAGGACGATGCTGTAATCGACCCCGACGGCGACCATGACGACGAACAGGAAGACCTCGACCTTCCAGTCGAGCCCCTCGGCCCCCAGAAGCCCGGTGAACACCCAGTACGTCAGCCCCAGCGTTGCGAGGTAGCTGAGCACCGTCCCCGCGACCATGAACGCCGAAAGCAGCACGTCCCGCAACAGCAGCAGCACGACCAGCAGGATCACACCGAGCGCCAGCGCGGCGATGATCAGGAAGTCCCGCTGCGTGACCGCTCGCACGTCGAGGATGTGCGCCGTCGCGCCCGTGATATGCACGCGGCCGTCCAGTCCCGCAGCCCGCGTGGCCTGCTCGGCGGCCGTGCGGATCTGCCGCACCGTGTCCATCGCCTTCAGCGTCAGCGGCGGACTGTCCAGGATCGCCATCAGCCGCGTCGCCGTCCGGTCGGCGGCGACGTACTCGTTCGCCACGCGTTCGGCGCCCTGCGTCCGCGCGAGCACGTTGACGGCCGGCGAGACGGATCCCCCGAGCGGCCGGGCGTAGCTGAGCACCTCGCGGACGTCCGGCACGGCGGCGACTGCCCGCGTGACCTTGGCGGCGGCCGCGTCCCACTTCTCGAGCGGCGCGGGCGCGCCGCCTTCGATCAGCACGCCGACCGGCGCGACGGCACCGACCGGCCAGTGGCGCTTGGCGGCCTCAATGCCCTGAACGGCCTCATAGTCGCCGCGGAGCGACGCGAGCGTGTCGTACACCCAGGTCAGCGACGCCCCCCGTACGGCGGGCGCGGCGAGCAACGCCAGCGTGAGCGCGAGGACGAGCCCCGGGCGTCGCGTGACGACCCGAGCCACCGCCGGCCAGACGTGCTTGCGCCCGATTTGCCCCATCCGGCGCGACGGCCAGAACATCCGCTTGCCCGCGATGCCGACCAGCGCCGGCACGAGCGTGACGCCCGCCAGCAGCGCGGTGACCAGCGCGACGCCCAGCGCCGGCCCGGCCGACTGAAACAGCCCGTACGAGGCGAAGCAAAGCATCATCAGGCCGGCCGTGTCGGTCGTCGCCGAGGCCAGGATCGCGCCCAGCGTGGCGTTGAGCCCGGCGGCGGCGCTCTCGCCGCGCGGCAGGCCGGCGTCGAGGAACTCACGGTACCGACTGATGAACAGCAGCGAGTAGTCGATCCCCGCCCCGTACAGCAGCACGAAAACGAAAATCTGCTCGCCCGTGCCCACGTGCAGGCCGAACTGCTCGCCGATGGTCAGCGCGTGGAGGGCGGCGACGGCCGCCACGCTGATCGCGCCGAGCGGGATGACGGCCGCGACGGGCGAGCGGTACACCAGCAGCAGGATGACGATCACGGCCGCCAGCGTGACGAACTGGGTGCGCTCGTGGCTGCGGCGCGCGGCGAGGGCATAGTCGTGCCCGAAGGCGGCCGACCCGGTGACGTGGGCGGTGAGCCCGGCGGGGAAGTCGGCCGCGTGCTCGCCCACGACGCCGCGGATGTGATCGACGAGGCGCGAGGCGCGTTCCGCGACGAAGCTGGCGGGGAGGTAGGCGACGACGAGGGTGGCCTGCCCGGCTTCGGTCGCGGGGCTGAGCATCGGATTTCGGGCGAGCGGGTTGGCGACGTCCGCCGGCGAGCGGATGGTGACCCTCGCCAGGTCCTCGGCGAGCGCCGGGTCGGCGGGGTCGCGGGCGACGGCGTCGGCCACCCGCTCGACGGCGGCGAGGTCCGCCGGCGCCAAGGCGCCGCCTCGCCGCTCGAATACGACGGCCGCCTCGCTCAGGCCCCCGGCGTCCGGAAACGCCTTCGACATGGCCTCGGTCGCCCGGCGGTAGGGAACACTCTCCGGCAGGAAGAACGCCCGCTCGTTTCGGGCGGGCGGGAGCGTTCGTGCGATGATGACCAACGCGCCCGCCGCGAGCAGCCACCCGGCGACGACCCACCAGCGACAGCGGTACACGACCCGCCCGAACCGGCCCTGCGAATCGCCCTTCAGCGCCGTCACTTCAGTTGGATTCCCACGCCCTTCGCCTTCCACTGCTCCAGGAGGCGGCGGAACTCCGCGACCGCCTTGGTCAGCTCGCGCGACGCGTCCACGAGGTTGTTATAGAGCTGGTTGTCACCGATGAGCTTGCCGGCCGTGCCCTCGCCCTGCTCCACCGCCGCCATCACGCGGTTCATCGTCGTCATCATCCGCGAGATGTCCTCGGCCGAGCCGATGAGCTTGCGGATGAGGGTCCGCCCGTCCTCGGCGAGTTTGTCGAAATTCTGGGCGCTCTGCTTCGCCGTCGAGAGCGCCGCGTTGGCGTCGGCGGAGAACCCCTCCAGCGCTTTCATGGCCGCCTGGGCGTCGGCGAGGGCCTTGGGCAGGGCCGCCAGCGACTGCTTGAGGTCCTGTTGGACCTTCGGGTCGCCCACGACGGCCGCCAGGCCGTCGATCACCTCGCCCAGCCGCGCCAGTGTCGTCTTCAGGTCGCGCGCCGGCGCCGCGGGCGCAGCGCCGCCGTTTGGCGCCGCGGGCCCGCCGTCGGGCTGTGTGGTGCCCGCGGGAGGGGGGGCGCCGGCGTCGCCGAGCAGGGCGTTCAGGTTGTCCGCCAGCCGGGCGAAGCTCTGAAGCGCCGGCCGGGCGTCCGCGAGCAGGGCATCGACCTTGTCCGAGAGTTCGCTCAGCCCCTCCAGCGCGTCGGTGACCTCCTGTGGGATGAGCGAACTGGGGTGCGAGATCCCGCCGACGGTGATGGCCTTGTCCTTGGGAAGGTACTTGTACGGCTCGCCGGTTTGCGGGTCCGTGAGGAACGGCCCGTCGGGGTACAGCGAAAGATACGCCGCCCCCATGAGCCCGCCCGAGTGCATGTGCGCCTGTGTGTTGCCCGGCAGGTAGACGTCGCCCTGGATCCGCGCCGTGATGGTCACCCCCGCGGTGGGCCTGTCTGGGTCCGTGAACGCCACATCCGTCACCCAGCCGATCTTCATCCCGGACATGTACACGCTGTCGCCGGGACTGACGCCGCCGCTGGCGTCGAATTCCATGTGGATGTCGTAGCCCGGCTGGAACCGTTGCGGCAGGCTGGTGAACATCGCGATCAGCCCGCCGAACAGGATCAGCGCTCCGAGCACCGACAGCCCGACGATCGTGTTCCTGGCGCGTTCCGTCATGCCGTCACTCTCGCGTATAGTCCTTTCCGGCCGCTCCGGTGAAGAGTTCTCCCGTCTCGATCTCGGCGAGTTCCTCGCGGCTGGCGCGACCCTCGACGAACCGGTCCACCACCTCGTTGTCCACGTTCGTCAGGGCGTCGGGCGGACCGTCCCAGACGAAACGCGTCTCGTACAGCATGATGATGCGGTCGCCGATCTTGCGCGCCGACCGCATGTCGTGCGTGACGACGACGGCCGTCGTGCCCAGGGCCGCCTGGAGCCGCAGGATCAACTCGTTGATCAGGTCCGCCCGGATCGGGTCGAGCCCGGTGGTCGGCTCGTCGTAGAAGATCACGTCGGGCCCCAGCGCGATGGCGCGGGCGAGGGCGACGCGTTTCTTCTGTCCGCCGGACAGTTCCTCCGGGAACTTGCTCTGGATGCCGTCGAGCCCCACGAGCCGCAGCACCTCGCGGCAGCGGGCCCGCTGCTCGTCCTCCGTGCCGGCGCCGTGCTCTCGCAGGGGGAACCGCACGTTGTCTTCCACCGTCATCGAGTCGAACAGGGCGGAGCCCTGAAACAGAAAGCCCATGTGCCGCCGCACGGCGACGAGCTGCCGCTCGGACATCGCCGAGACTTCCGCGTCCTTGAAGTACACCCGCCCGCGGTCGGGCTTGAGCAGGCCGATCATGTGCTTCAGCAGCACGCTCTTGCCGCAGCCGGAGGGCCCGATGACCACCGTCGTTGCCGACGGTTGAACATCGAGGTCGAGTCCGTCCAGCACGCGAAGGCCGTCGAAGCTCTTCGTTATGCCTCGCAGCCGGATTATCGGTTCTGCCTCCGCCATCGGCGCGCGCCTTCATCCAACGCATCCCTGACAGGCTTTTACCCCGCGCCGCCGCCGCTGTCCAGCCGCAGAACCATCGCGATCTCGTCGCAGTGGTCGGCCTTGGGGCACGCGATGCACTCGCGCCAGACCTTCTCCGGAAGCGTGTCGCGGTCCACGACTTCGAAGCCCAGTTTTTCGAAGAACTTCCGCTCGTACGTCAGCGTGAACAGCCGGAGGATGCCCAGCCGCTTCGCGTCGGCAATGGCCGCCTCGACCATCCGCTGCCCGATGCCTCGGCCGCGAAGGTCCGGCGCCACCGCCAGCGATTTGATCTCCGCGAGGTCCGCCCAGAAGATGTCCATTGCCCCGCACGCGACCACGCGCCCGTCGTTCTCGGCGACGAGGAACTCGCGCAGGGCGTCATAGACGCTCTCGAGGCTCCGATGGAGCATCCGCCCGCGCTCCGCGTACGGGTTGATCAGGTCGCAGATGGCGGGGACGTCGGTCACTTTGGCGGGACGGATCTTCACGAGCGACATTCTAGCGTTGCCCGCGTTCCCATGCGAGACGAACGCCGCGCGTAGCATGTTGTGGGCCCGGAGCCCGCCGAGGATACTGACGGCCATGACGAAGCAGCGACAATACGACCTTCGGGCGGTGTCCGAGGAGCCGCAGCCCGCGCCCCCGTGCGTGTTCGTTCTGTTCGGGGCGACGGGCGACCTGGCGACGCGGAAGATCGCGCCCGCGCTCTACCAGCTTTCGTCCGCGGGCTTGCTGGCCGAACGAACGTGCGTGCTGTGCGTGGCCCGTAGGCCGCTGTCCGACGAGGAGATGCGCGAGCGGATGCACGAGGCCGTTCGCGAGCGCGCACGCTCGCAGCCCATCGACGAGGACGCGTGGAATCGGTTCGCGAAGCGCTGGCATTATCACGTCACGCACGTCGACGCGGCCGGGGAGTACGACACGCTCGCCCGGCGCGTGGACGAACTCAACGCCCGCTACGATTGCGGCGGCAACCGGCTGCTCTACGTGGCCATGGCGCCCGGGCTGTTCGGCACGCTGGCCGGGCACCTCGGGCGCGTGGGGCTCAACCGGCCTGGCGAGGGCGGCAGCTACAGCCGGCTCGTCATCGAGAAGCCGTTCGGCCACGATCTGGATTCGGCCCGCGAGCTGCAGTCGCGCGTCGAGGAGCACTTCGAGGAGCACCAGGTCTTCCGCATCGACCATTACCTCGGCAAGGAGGCGGTCCAGAACATCCTCGTGTTCCGCTTCGCCAACGCCGTCTTCGAGCCGCTGCTCAACCGGCACTTCGTGGACCACGTGCAGATCACGACGGCCGAGACGGCCGGCATGGAGGGGCGACGCGGCGCGTTCTACGAATCCGCCGGAGCCCTGCGCGACATGGTCCAGAACCACATGCTGCAACTGCTCGCCCTGACGGCGATGGAGCGCCCGTCGTGCATCCGCTGCGAGGACATCCGCGACGCCAAGGCCGCCGTCCTGCGGGCGATCGCGCCGCTGGAGGGCGAGCAGGTCGCCGAGGACACCGTCCGCGGGCAGTACACAGCCGGCGACGACACACCCGCCTACCGCGAGGAGGAGGACGTCGCCGAGGACTCGCAGGTGGAGACGTACGCGGCCGTGCGGCTGCACCTGAACCTGGACCGCTGGCGAGGCGTGCCGTTTTACCTGCGGACGGGCAAGCGCCTGGCCGAGAAGGCCAGCCGGATCGTGGTGGTGTTCCGGCGCGAGCCGGAGGGCCCGTTCACGGAGCCCGGGTGCGACCTGCGGAGCGCCAACCACCTGATCCTTCGGATCTACCCGGACGAGGGCATCTCGCTGCGGTTCGACGCGAAGGTGCCGGGCGTGCGTCCGCTGCTTCGCCCGGTGAAGATGGACTTCCGGTACGGCTCGGCGTTCGACTCCGCGTCCCCGGAGGCGTACGAGCACCTGCTGCTCGACGCCTTCCGTGGCGACCCCATGAACTTCATCCGCTGGGACGAGGTCGAGGCCGCCTGGCGGTTCATTGACCCCATTCGGGCTGAATGGCAGCGCTCCGGTTTGCCGAAACTACAAATGTACGCGCCCGGCACCTGGGGCCCGCCATCGGCCGAGGGCATCTTCCGGGACCCGTACAAGAAGTGGCTGGCGCCCTAACGGCGCGGTATAAGAGGCGACGCCATGCCGGACCCGATGCGGACATTCGAGGTGGTGGTCAAGGCGACCGCCGACGAGGCGGCCGCCGCGGTGGCGGCGCGCCTCAAGCGGATCGTGGGCGACGCCGTCGCCGAGCGGGGCATCTGCTCGGCGGCGCTGGCGGGGGGCACCACGCCGCGGGGGTTGTACGGAATCCTGGCGCGGACCGGCACCAGCGGCGAGATTCCCTGGCAGAACGTCGAGGTCTTTCTCAGCGACGAGCGCGACGTGCCCCAGGATCACCCCGACAGCAACTTCGGCATGATCCAGCGGACGCTGCTCGACCACGTGCCGATCGACCTGGCCCGGGTGCATCCCATGCCGGCCGACGCCGACGATCTCGCGCCCTCGGCCGCCACGTACGAGCAGACCGTTCGCGACGTCGTGCCCGCCGGGCCCGAGGGCCTCCCGCGGTTCGACCTGATCCTGCTGGGGATGGGCGGCGACGGGCACGTCGCGAGCCTGTACCCCGGCACGGAGGCCCTGGGGGAGACGGACAAGCTCGTTACGGCCTGCCCGGTGCCCGTGCTGGGCCGGCGGCGGATGACCTTCACGTATCCGCTGATCAACGCCGCGCGGAACGTGATCCTGCTGGTGACCGGCGACGACAAGGCGCCGGCCGTCGCGACCTTGCTCGGCGACGACGACCACGCCAAGGCCAAGCTGCCGGCCGCGTGCGTCGCGCCCACCGACGGGGCCTACTACATGGTCCTCGACGCCCCCGCCGCACGCGATACCGACCTCAAGCCGCAATAGCGCCATTGGGGGCCTTGAGTCTGGGCTCCGAATTTCGCAACGCCCCGTGCCTGCGTCGCGGGGGGGTTGTGCGCTGACGGCGGATGGCTCCGCGTCGCGACCTACTGCCGCAGCAGGCACGCGTGGCGGTGGGTCGGGTCGTCGGGCAGAGGGGTCAGGGCGGGCGCTTCCGTCATACAGCGGCGGACGATGCGGACGGGCTCGCCCTCGCTGGTGATCTCGGCCGTCTCGCCCCGCGGCAGTTCGGCCGCCCGCAGCCGCGTCAGCGGGCAGCGCGGATGGAAGGGGCAGCCCGGCGGCGGGGAAATCGGCGAGGGCATCTCCCCGGGCAGCGGGATGCGCGACTTTCGCTCCTCGGGGTCGATCCTCGGCACGGCCGACATGAGCGACTCGGTGTACGGATGCGTCGGGTGGGCGTACAGGGCGTCGCGTCCGGCCGTCTCGACGATGCGGCCGAGGTACATGACGGCCACCTCGTCGGCGAAGTGCTCGACGACGGCGAGGTTGTGGGCGATGAACAGGTACGACAGCCCCAGGTCGTCCTGGAGGTCATTGAGCAGGTTGAGGATCTGGGCCTGGATGGAGACGTCGAGGGCGCTGACGGGCTCGTCGCAGACGATGAATTCGGGGGCGCTCGCGAGGGCCCGGGCGATCCCGATCCGCTGGCGCTGCCCGCCGGAGAACTCGTGCGGGTAGCGGGCGGCATAGGCAGCCGGCAGGCCGACGCGCTCGAGCAGGTCGCCCACGCGCCGCCGCCGCTCGCACCGCCCCGCCAGGCGATGCACCGACAGCGGCTCGCCCACGATGCCGCCGACCGTCATCCGCGGGTTCAGCGAGCTGAACGGGTCCTGGAAGATGATCTGCATGCGGCGGCGGAGGTCGCGCAGGTCGCCCCGGCCGAGGCCGAAGACGTCGCGGCCGTCGAATTCGACGCGCCCGGCCGTCGCGGGGACCAAACGCAGGATCGTCCGCCCGACGGTGGTCTTGCCCGAGCCACTCTCGCCGACGAGGCCGAGCGTGCGGCCGCGACGGACGGAGAGGTCCACGCCGTCCACGGCCCGGACGTGTCGCTTCTTGCCGAACCACCCGCGGCCGGGGATGCGGAAGTACGTCTTCAGGCCCTCGATGCTGAGGATCGTGTTGTTCGTCTGTTCGGTCATCGGCACGGCGAACGGGGTTTCAGGGGTTCACACATTTTCGGGACCCGGGTTCTTCATCCGCGTTCCGCCATTTCTGCTTCTTCGTAGCCCGGGCATTCCCAACAGGCGGCCCAGTGGCCGGGGCGGACTTCGCGCAGCTCCGGCTCGCGCGTTTGGCAGCGGGGCAGGTCGTGCCCGACCGGGCACCGCGGGTGGAATTTGCACCCCGTCGGGAACGACAGCGGGTCGGGCACGGTGCCGGGGATCGTCTCCAGCCGCGGCTTCCTTTCGCCCAGCTTCGGCACGGAGCGGAACAGCCCTTTCGTATAGGGGTGGAGCGGTTCGCGGAACAGGTCGTTCGCGGCCGCCGATTCCACGATCTTCGACGCGTACATCACGGCGACCTCGTCGGCCGTCTCAGCCACGACGGCGAGGTCGTGCGTGATCAGCATGAGGCTGAGGTCCGACTGGGCTTGGAGGCCCCTAAGCAGTTCGAGGATCTGGGCCTGGATGGTCACGTCGAGGGCGGTGGTGGGCTCGTCGGCGATGAGCAGCTTGGGGTTGCACGACAGGGCCATGGCGATCATCACGCGCTGCCGCATGCCGCCCGAGAGTTGATGCGGATACTCGGCGAGCCGCTGGCGGGGCTCGGGGATGCCGACCTCGTCGAGCAGCTCGGCCGCGAGGTCGCGCGCCTGGGCTGCGGACATGCGGCGGTGCAGGCGGATCGCCTCGACGATCTGATTGCCGCAGGTGAAGACGGGGTTCAGCGAGGTCATCGGCTCCTGGAAGACCATGCTGACCTGCGAGCCGCGGACTTGGCGCATGCGCTTCTCGGGCAGGCCGACGAGTTGCCGGCCGTCGAGGGTGATGCTGCCGCCGGCGATGCGTCCGGGGCGCGGCACGAGCGCGAGGATGGAAAGCGCCGTGACGGACTTGCCGCATCCGCTCTCGCCGACGAGGGCGAACGTCCGGCCGCGGGCGACGTCGAAGCTGACGCCATCGACGGCTCGGACGACACCGTCTTCGGTGTCGAAGTAGGTCCGCAGGTCGCGGATGGACAGGAGTGTGCCGTTGTCGTTCATACGTTTCGCAGCCGCGGGTCGAGGGCGTCGCGCAGGCGGTCGCCGAAGATGCTCCACGCCAGGACGATAAGGAACGTCGCCCCCGTCGCGGCCGCGATCTGCCACCAACGTCCCACGACGAGGTCCATCTTCGCGGAGTCGATCATTTTGCCCCAGCTCGGCGCGTCGGGAATGCCCAGGTTGAGGAAGCTCAGGGTGACCTCGGCCATGATGGCCCCGACGAAGCCCAGGGAGAACTGGATGATTCCGAGGTGCAGCAGATTCGGGATGATATGGCGGAAGAGAATGGACAGGCGTCCGCGCCCGATCGCACGTGCGGCGAGGACGTAGTCGAGTTCGCGAATCTTCATCGTTTCGGCGCGGACGAGCCGGCACGTGCCGATCCAGCTTGTGACGGCGAGCACGAAGACCAGCCCGGCCATGCCGTCCATGTCCAGTTCGATCCACGTTCCCTCCCAGAACACCTGGTCCTTGAAGGCGAACTTCAGGGCGAGGAGGCGAACCAGCCCCGGGATCGCCGCGAGCGTGGTGTAAAGCCAGACGATGCCGTCGTCGAGCCATCGCCCGTAGAAACCGGCGATCGCGCCCAAGACCATTCCCAGCGGCACGGCGATGATGTTGGCGAAGAACGCCACCGTCATCGACGTGTGCGCGCCGAGCAGGAGCTTCTGGAGCACGGATCGCCCGAATTCGTCTGTGCCGAGCGGCTCCCGCCAGGATGGTGCCGCGTTGATTCTCTCGTAGTCGTAACTGTCCTTCCAGTCGGCGAAGGCGAGCGGCGCGAAGATCGCGATCAGAACGTACACGAGGATGATGACGAAGCACGCCACGGCCGCCTTGTCGCGACGCAGGCGGCGGAATGCGTCGCCCCAGAGGCTTCGCCCCGCCTGAGCGTCCTGTGAAGCCGCAAGTTGTGTCGCTGTATTCAGGGCCGGCTCCTAGGACAGGCGGATCCTCGGATCGAAGACCGCGTAGAGGACGTCGGTGATCAGCAGACCGATGACGTAGATCACCGCTGTCAGGAACGTCAGGCCGGTGATGATGGGCACGTCACGGTCATTGATGCTGCTGAGCATCAAGTCTCCGAGCCCGTTGACGCCGAAGAACTGCTCCAGTAGCAGGCTTCCCATGATCAGGAAGGGGATGGACAGGACGAGGCTCGTCAGGATGGGAAGCATGCAGTTCTTGAGAACATGCTTGAATAGGACGGTCGGCAGAGGCACGCCCTTGGCGCGCGCCGTACGGACATAGTCGCGGTTCATCTCGTCCAGAAGGATCGTCCGGTAGAAGCGGACGCTGAAACCGAGGCTTGCCACGACGGCGATCGTCACGGGGACGTAGATGTTCATCGAGTCGGCCAGGCCCCAGGCGTGCTCTGGGCTGATCTGGAACATCACCCATTGCCCGAGGATCATGTAGGCCAGGTAAGGGATGCACATCCCGAGCACCGTCAGGAACACACCAGACCGGTCGAGCCACGTTCCGCGGAAATACGCCACGGCGCTGCTGATGACCAGCGCCAGCAGCCATCCGACCGCCATCGCGGGGACCGTAAGCGCCAGGCTGTACTTCGCCTTGGCCGCGATGATCTGGAGAAGCGTCTGGTCCTCATAGCGGTAGCTATGCGCGCTGAACGTTACGCAGCCCTTCATGTGGTGCCAGAACTGCGTGTTGTAGAACTCTTCTTTCCACACGGCTCCCCCGGCCTCCGGATTGAGGAACAGGGGTTTGTTCAGCCCGTGCTTTTCCCTCCATAGTTCCTTCGCCTGTTTTCCCTGCTTCGGATTTACGTAGTTGGCGGATACGTCGCCGGCAATCAGGTTGAACAGGAGGAACGTCAGGACCATGACCCCCAGCACGGTGAAGAAGGCCTGGATCAGTCTGCGGAAGACGTACGCACCCATGTCCGCTCAGTTCCTCCCCCCGAGTTTCCTCCGCAGGTCGAGGTCGATGCGGCGGTATTTGGCAAAGCCGTATCCGATCGGGTGCGACTTGACGTTCTGGACCCAATCGTAGTAGAGCACGAATCCCAGCGGCTCGCCGAGAAGCAGCACGGGGCAATCCTCGTTGATCTTGCGCCCCATCTTGACGTACAGCGCCATGCGCTCCGGGGTGTCGGGCATGACACGAGCGGCCTCGTACCACGCGTCATATTCGGCATCGCTGTAGTTTGTGTCGTTCGTGCCCTTGTCGATGTTCTCCGACCAGAACAACTGGAAGAAGTTCTCGCCGTCCGGGTAGTCGGCGTGCCAGCCCATCGTGTAGAGCTGAGTCTGCTTGTTGGTCACGCGCTCCTGCAGTGTGGACCAGTCGCTGTAATTGACCTTCAGACGAACGCCGATCTTCCGGAATTGTTGCTTGACGAACTCTGCGAATGTCGCGGCGCGCGCCCCGCGAGCCATGTCAAGCGTCAGTTGTGGGATGTCGTCGCCGTCAAGAAGCCCCTTCGCCCCAAGCTCCTGCTTCGCGTCAGCGATCTTCCGTTTGGCGGTCTCGAGGTCCAGGCGATAGTAGGGGCCCGGTCCGACCTCCTTGTGTCCGGGGAACGTGCTGGGTAGCATGTTCACCGCCCGCTTACCTCGCCCGTTGTAAAGCACCTTGATGTGGTTCTCGACGTCGTACGCTGCACAAAGCGCCTGGCGAAGGGACTTGCTGTTGCCGATTACCTCATCCTCCAGGTTGAACGCGATCCAGAAAACCGACGGGCTCCAGCTCTTCCGGAGGTAGATGCTTCGCTTCCGCCAGCGGTCCGTCAGATCCCTCCCGGGCGTGATGACCATCTCGAACGTCTCTCGCGGGACACCGGCGGCATCGCGGCGCTTCGCCAGGAACGTCATCCAGGCCGAGTAGGGCTGGGGCATCCAACGCCAGGAGATGACGTCGATGAAAGGCGCTCGCTTTCCAGCGTCCTTCAGCAGGCCGAGCTCTTCGTCCCCCGGTTCCCCTTCCGTCGGATAGAAGTCCGGCCGGAAATCCGGGTTGCGGATCAAAACCAGCTTGTCCTTTGTCCTGAACTCGTGCAGCAGATAAGGCCCGGTCCCGACAAGCGATTCCTTCCCTCGGAACTCGGCAGAGGGGGGCTTGGACCGGCCGAGCCAGTAATCCACGGCCTCCCTTGGCGTGGGCGCGTACGAGTGCATCGCCAGAACGTAGATGAACTGCGGAAACGGATCGTTGAGCGTGATCTGCAGCGTGTGGTCATTGAGCGCCTGGATGCCCTCTACAGGCAGGTCGTACCGAGAGAAGTCCCGGATCTTATAGCGCTTCGTCTTCTTCCGGTACTCCTGGAGCCCTTTGATGTGTGCGGAGATTAGCGACCACGGAAGCGACGGTCGAATGTGGTAATCCGCGCACCGCTTGAACGTCAGAACGAAGTCCTGCGCTGCCACGAGACGCGTTCCGTGCCTCCCTCCCGGCTCCGTTCCGAAACACGGGTTCCGGGAGTACTTCACGTCGGGCTTGATCTTGATGGTGTAGACGCGCCCGCGGTTCGTGATGGTGGGCCTCTCGGCCGCCAGCAACGGGACGATGGTCTTCTCGCTGGGGGGACGCTTGAGGTAGTGGTACCCGTAGAGTCCCTCATAGAGGTTGGCTTGGATGGACGCCGAAGTCGTATCGCCGCAGGTCACCTGGTCCCAGGAGCGAATCGTCGATGCCCACCCGTCGTGAAGCACGACCGCCTTCTCCTTGCGGATGGGACTGCCGTCGGGGTTCCATCCGATGGTTAGGCCGTCGTATTGCCCCTCCTCTTCGTCGTCGAGATAGAACTGCGGAAGCGCTACCAGCGTTCCGACGAGGAGAATCGCGATGGCGTAGAACCACTTCATCGGTGCCCCGCGGCCGGCGCTGTGTTCCCGGTTGTCGGTGGTGCGCCTAGGTCGTGGGCCCGGGCTGGGTCGCCGGCGGGCCGTCCGCCGGGGCGAACCGGTCCTTCGGATCTTCGATCCCGAACGGTTTCCTCAGGCTCTCGATCCACTCCAGCGCGGCCACACGCACCATCCGTGGGTCCTTGTTCTCCGGGGCATTCGTGCCGAGCCGGGCCGCCAGAGGGCTCAGGTCCAGCCCCGAGATGGCCCGCAGCGCGGTCTCCAGTTCCAGCAACAGTTCCTCGTTCGTCTCGGCCGCTTCGCCGGCCGCCTGCGCGTCCAGATACGTCTTGCTCGCGCACCACACCATGTTCGCCAGCGACTGGACGACGGCCTTCCTTGCGTCGGCGTCGTCGCCCATAACGGCGGCCGTGCGGCGGAAGGCGCCCATCCCGGCCTGAAGGCTCTGCATCGGCACCGCGCTGCCGCGGAGCACCACGCGGCACCAGTGCGACCAAGCCTGCCCGAGGATATTCAGCAGCCGCGCGCGCATCCGCGCCAGCGCCTCGGGCGGCAGGGGGGTCGCCGTGAAGGCGGGCGGGGTGAGCACCGCGAACAGCTCCTCGGCGACGATGGGGGAGTCTTCCTCGGCGGCCGCCTTCTCCAGCAGTTTGTAGAACTGCTCGGCGGATTCGCCGCCCTCGGCGAGGATGTCCGTCCGTATCCGCCGGTATCCGCGCCAGCCGAGGTAGCGCACGCCGCCGTTGGGGTGGAAGACCATCTCGCGATACGCGTGTCGCGCGGCGACGGTGGGCAGTTCTGCGAAGACCATCGCCAGGTTGACCTCCTTGTGCTGGCGGAGGGTCTCCGGGCGGTCTCGGAAGATCGCCCCCAGGACTTTGGCCCCCTCCTGCGCGAAGAAGGACTGGTACGTCTCGTTCGGGTATTTGAGGGCCAGCCTGAGGAGTTGTCCGCGGATCGTCACCACCCGGTCGGGATCTTCCGCGGCGCGCAGCGCCCGAAGCCAGAACTGGAGCGCATCGCGCACCTGCGCCCGGTCCGACTCGTTCAACCCGTTCAGCAGGGAATCCGGCGAGATAGTGACCTCCACCGGCTGGGCGGGCGCTGGCCCTGCGAAGGCCGAGATCGCAATGAGGCTGACCAGGAATACACGGACGAGAGTCATCATTCGCATAGATGTTGTCCTGTTTGCCGGGCCGAGCTGTTGTGCCCGTGCCCGAAGGTGTGCCGGTAGCTTAGGCCGCTCACCGGGCGGGTGTCAACCCCGTGTCCTCGCCGCCATTGACTCGTCCTTCGCGGGGTGCGTAGGATAACAGGAACGTTCCATGGACCGGTGGGACCTTGGGAATCATCCGGCGCTCGCGCCCGTCTGCGGGGTTCCACAGCATAGGCCTTGCGCCTTCGAGAGAGGCCGACCGTCGGGGAAGAGGTGAATGATGACCCGAACGACTCGCACGTTTCTCCTCGCTTTGTGCCCGGTGTTGCTCGGGGTGTCGGCGCCGCCCGCCGTTGCGGACGCCGCCCAGGAGGGGTGGCGGCGGTTCCCGAACGAACTGGCTCACATGGTGCGATTCCTGAAGCTCAGCGGACAGGAGCAGGAGCGCCTGCTGGGGATCATCAAGCGGCAGGCCGAGGCGCGGAAGGCCCAGGAAACGACGCACGCCCAGAAGCAGAAGGAGATCGAAGCCCGCCGCAGGGCCGTCGAGGAGCAGATGAAGCCCTTGCTGGAGCAACTCAAGCCGTACCAGCAACAGCTTGAGGGACTCAGTCAGGAGGCCCATCAGCTTCAGAAGGAACGGCGCAGTCTGCGCACGGTGCACGAGGCGGAGATCGACGCGTTTTTCACCCCCGATCAGCGGTTCGCGTACGCCAAGCACCAGTTGGCCCGCGAGGTCGTCCATCGCTACGACGCCGCGGACCTCAACCGCCAGCAGGTCGCCCGCGTGGAGGCCCTCGCCGAGCCCGCGATGATGGAGATCAACCGCATCGAGACGGACGACCGCCGCGAGCGCGAGCGGGCCGAGCGTGACATCCGCAACCGCCTCAACCGGAAGGTGTTTGACGAGATTCTCACGGAGGACCAGCAGATCGCCGTGCAGGCGAAGTGGCTGTATTACGAGGTCGGACGGCAGTTGCCGGGGGTCCGCCTTGATCGGGAGCAGCTCGACCGTCTGCTCAAGATGTGCCGCCCGCCGGTGGTTGCCTGGCGGCAGATTCCGAAGGACAGGCAGAAGAGGGCCTGGCAGGAGACGATCACCGAGACACGCCGGGCGGTCGTCGAGTCGCTCCTGACCGACGGACAGCGCGCCCGGCTGAAGAAGTGAGTCTCGGGTGCGTCGGCGAGTGGCTCGACCTTTGACAGGGCTGCGGGCGGGCCTATAATCCGCACACCATGAGGAACCAAACGGCCATCTCCCTTGTGCTTGCGGCGACGGGCCTCGCGCTGACGTGCGGCTGTGTACACCCCGGGCGCGTGGAGCCGTCCATCGTCACCGATTACGTCCATCACCTTGTCCGCGGCGGCCCCGGTATCCGACAGGACACCAAAGGGCTGGGCCTGCTCGCCCCGGCGGTCACGGCGGCCGGACCCGAGCTGCGCACCGAGACGCGCACGGCGCCCGACGGGACGACAAAGACCGTCCTGCTGCTGACGCTTGACGAGGCCATCCGCCTGGGCTTGGCCAACAGCCCGGAGATCCGCGTGGTCTCGTACGACCCGGCGGTGTCGCGCGAGGAAATGGTCCAGGCGGCGGCGGAGTTCGATTACGTCGTGTTCGGCAGCCTTTTCTATACGAAGGTGGACGAGCGTCCGAACACGACGGCCGGTGGGGGGCAGAGCATTGCCGAGGGGTACTCGGTGGGGATGCGTCAGAAGACGATCACCGGGGCGGAGTGGGACCTGACGTGGACGATGACGCGGGCGTGGACGAACTCTGCGGCCGTGCAGTTCACGTCGAGCTACGAGCCGGTGCTGGAACTCGCGGTGACTCAGCCGCTGCTGCGGAACGCCTGGCCGGCGGTGAATCTGGCCACGCTTCGCCTGGCGCGGGTCAACCACCGGGTCAGCCTCGCGGCGTTCCGCCAGCGGGTGGAGGAAGTCGTGGCGAGCATCGTGTCGTCCTATTGGGTGCTGTCGCAGGCGCGGCAGGACTACGCGATTCAGGACCGCCTGCTGGTCGACACGCTGGACACGCGCGAGAAGGTGGCCGCCCGGGCGGAAGAGGGCCTGGCCGCCACGCTCCAGGTGGACCAGATCGACGCTGTGGTGGAGCAGCGTCGGGCGGGGCTGGTGGCGGCTCGCAAGACGGTCATCGACGCCCAGGACGCGTTGACGCGGCTGCTGGCCGATGAGCGGATCAACGTGCTGACGGACGCCGAAGTCGTCCCCACGACGCCGATGAGCGACGTGAAGGTTCTCCGGAATGTGCCGGACCAGTTGCTCACGTCGCTTCAGCACAGCCCGCTGCTGGAGCAGGCCCGGCTGGGCATCGATGCGGAGGCGATCAACGTGCAGGTGGCGGCCAATCAGGTCCTGCCGAAGCTCGACCTGACGGCCTCGACGCAGATTCAGGGCCTCGGCGGCAACCGCACGGGCGCCCGCTCGCAGTTCCACAGCGGCGACTACATCGGCTACAGCGTCGCGCTGTCGGCCGAATACCCGTTGGGCAACCGGCAGCGCCGGGCGGAGCTTCGCCGGGCGCGGCTGAATCGCTTCAAGGCCGTGGCCGGCCTGCAGAACGTCGCCGACCAGATCGCGCAGGCGATCCGTGAGCAGATCCGCCGGGTCAACGCCGCACACGACCAGATTCTGGCGCTGGACGAGGCGATCCAGGCGGCCAAGGACTACCGGGACAAGGTCGAGGTCACGGTTTCGCCCAAGTTCGGACAGCAGATGAGCCCCGAACGGCTGCAACTGCTGCTCCAGGCGCAGGAACTCGTGGCCAACCTTGAGAGCAGTCGGCTGCAGGCGGTGACCACCTACAACACGGCGCTGACCGAGCTGGAGCAGACAAAGGGCACGGTGCTGGAGATGTACCGCCTGCACCTGCCGACCGTCGCCCGCGGCGAGTCCGCGCCGGCAGCCCCGCTCGCCGCCCCGGCCGACGGCCGCGTTGAGCCCGCATCGCCCTAGGCGGATGCGCGGCGAACTTCGCCGAGAGAAGGCCATGAGAGCGCTGGTCCAGCGAGTTCGTCGCGCGGAGGTCTTTGTGGAGAGCGCGGGGGAGCCGGAATCGGTGGGGTGCATCGAGCAAGGGCTGCTGGTTTACCTTGGCGTATCGCCGACGGACACGGTCGGCGATGCCGAGAAACTCGCCGGGAAGCTCGCCCACCTGCGCATCTTCGAGGACGAACACGACAAGCTGAATCTGTCGGTGCTCGATGTGGGCGGGGGCCTGCTGGTGGTGTCGAATTTCACGCTGCTGGCCGACGCTCGCAAGGGACGCCGCCCGGCGTTCGACGGGGCCGCCCGTCCCGAGACGGCCGAGCCCCTCTATCAGGCGTTCGTCGCCGCCCTCCGCGAGTACGGATGCACGGTCGCGTGCGGGCGCTTTGGCGCCCGCATGACCATCCGGTCCGACGGGGCCGGGCCGGTCAACCTGATCGTCGAAATGCCGCCCGCCGACTGAGCCCGCAGGCGCCGCGGGGGCGGGATCATCCAATTCACCTTGACTTGCCGCGGCCGCGTTCCTATCATCCGCCCGCTTGTGGCGGTCCGCTTCGGTGGCGGACCGTTCCTGTTAGGGAGGCCACAAACCGTGCCCTATAACTGCGTAGTCTGCGTCAAGCAGGTGCCCGACACCAAACGCATCACCGGCGAGGCGATGAAGGAAGACGGCACCGTCAACCGCGCCGCGCTGCCCGCGATCTTCAACCCCGAGGACCTCAACGCCCTCGAAACGGCCCTGGCGATTCGCGATGCCCACGGCGGAACGGTGACGGTGATCACGATGGGCCCGCCGGCCGCGTGCGAGATCCTCCGCGAGAGCCTGTTCCGCGGGGCCGACCGGGCCATTCTGCTGACCGATCGCCGGGCGGCCGCCTCGGACACCCTCGCCACCAGCTATATCCTGGCTTGTGCCGTTCACAAGTGTAGTCCGGATATGGTCTTGTGTGGCCGACAGGCCATCGACGGCGATACGGCCCAGGTGGGCCCGCAGCTCGCCGAGAAGCTCGGCCTGCCGTTGGTGACCTACGTGGAAGAACTGCTCTCGCTCGACGACGGGCAACTCCGCGTCCGCCGCAACGCCGGGCACGGGTGGGAAGTGGTCTCGTGCCGGACGCCCGTGCTGGTGACGGTGATGGACACGGCGAACACGCCGCGCCCGTCGGCAGCCAAACGGATGATGAAGTACAAGAAAGCCCGCAGCCGCGTGGAAGTTGCGGCCGCTCTGGCCAAGGAGATGCCCGACGCCGACAAGGCCGACCAGGCCGAAGAGACCGACAATCGCTGCCAGGCGCTCGCCGACAAGGGTTTGCTGATCGAGTCGTGGACGCTGGACGACATTGAGGCGGACCTGAGCTGGTGCGGCATGTCGGGCAGCCCGACGAAGGTGCACCGGATCCAGTCGGTGGTGCTCACCGGTGGCGAGTACCACGAGTTCCCGCCCACGCAGGAAGCCATGGATGAGCTGATCGGCGAGTTGATCGAGGATCACACGATTGGCTGATTGGCTAACGAGACAACGAGCGAAATGATCGAAGTCAACCGACAAGGCGACGTCTGGGTTTTCGCGGAAGTCGACGGCGACAAGCTGTCCGACGTGCCGCTGGAGTTGATGAGCAAGGGGCGGCAGCTCGCCGACACCATCGGCGTGCCGCTGGCGGCCGTGCTGTTGGGCGATGGCGTCGAGCCGCTCGCCGGCAAGCTCGTCGCCCACGGCGCCGACAAGGTGTACCTCGCCGAGGATGAGCGGCTCGGCCGCTACCAGGCGGCCGCGTTCGGCAAGGTTCTGTGCGATCTCATCACGGAGCATCGCCCGCAGGTGTGCCTGTATGGGGCGACGCCGCTGGGGCGCGACTTGGCGCCGACGGTGGCGTCCGCGATGAGGTGTGGCCTGACGGCCGACTGCACCGACCTCCAGATCGGCGACCACACCGACCCGGTTAGCAAGGAGACCTATGAGAAGCTGATGTACCAGATCCGCCCGGCGTTCGGCGGGAACATCATCGCAACGATCGTGAACCCGCAGCGCTGGCCGCAGATGGCGACCGTCCGCGAGGGCGTGATGCGGATGAGCGAGGCGGATCCATCTCGCAAGGGCGAGGTGGTCCGCTGTACGCCGCAACTCGACGGCGTCGAGCTGCCGCTGACCATCGAGGAGACGCACCGTCGCGAGCGGAAGGTGAACCTCAAGGCCGCGCGGATCATCGTCGCCGGCGGGGCGGGCGTCGGCAGCAAGGAGGACTTCCGCCTGCTGTGGGACTTGGCGAACGTGCTGGGCGGCGCGGTGGGCGGCTCCCGGGCGGCCGTCGATTTGGGATACATCGACCACGATCACCAGGTCGGTCAGACGGGCACGACGGTCCGGCCGGCGCTCTATATCGCGGTCGGCATCAGCGGGGCGGTGCAGCACCGGGCGGGGATGCAGGAGTCGGCGAAGATCCTGGCGATCAATACGGACCGCGACGCTCCGATTTTCTCGGTTGCGCATTACGGCATCGTCGGCGACTTCCGCGACGTGCTGCCCAAGATGGTCAAGTCCATCCGCGGGGGGGAAGCTTAGCAGGGATGCATGGGATTCAGGGGATACCCCCTTGCAGGGACGAACGCAGAGGGGGGAGGAGGCGAGTAGCATCAACGCCGGGACGTGCTCCCTGACCCGTCGGCGTAGGCATGCTCGGCGGCGCGGCGCCTCCGCCGCATGCATCTGGGTTCATCCGTGTTTCCTCTTGCGGCCTCCTTCATCCCCTGCATTCCCCGTATCTCTGCAAAACAGTCGTGTCTGCTACCGTGGCCAGAACCTATAGCGCTTCGGCAGCAGGCCGGTCATCGCGAAGTATGTGTCGCCGTGGGCGATGATCAGCAGGCTGCTCACCAGCTCCCCCGCGACGACGCCCAGCCACAGCGGTTTCGTCCGGTCGTACACGTGATGCCCGAACAGCCCGCACACGGCCGCTTTGACCCCCCAACCCAGCAGGAACGAGAACCAGAACACGCTGATGGGGTAGATGCCGAATACGGGGAACAGCAACGGATGCAGCGGCCACCATGTCAGCCGCCGGCGAAGCAGCCCGAACACGAGCACGCCGATCATCCCCGCCAGCACGTAGGGCACGAAGCCGGGCTCGGGGTCGACGGCCGCGATGCGCTCCACCGCCCCGAGCCGCTGGGCGTCGCCGAGCTGCCCGGCGAGCATCAGCTTCGTCAGCCGGCGGTTCGCGTGGACGAAGAAGGCCGTCGGGACTCGCTGCCTGGACCAAGAGTTGTCCGGGTACCCCCACTGGTACGTCGCCCATAGGCCGACGACGACCGCGAGCACTGCCCCGGCCGCGTAGATGACGAACGAGCCCGCTCCCGCCTTACCCGGCGAGACGCGGTGGTCGTCAGAGATTTTCAGGGCGTTGGTCAGGTACGGCATGACGCTCATGCTCTGATCGATACTGACGACGGCGCAGAACAACCCGGTGATGACGAGTCCCGCCGGCCCCATCGCATAGCCGCCGAACAGGCCCGTCACGAGCGCGTACGCCTGCCAGCCCGGCTGCACGAAGAACAGCCCCGTCTCTGCGCTGATCCGCGCGACACCCAGGAAGCTGATCAGCGTCAGCACGAGCAGCAGCAAGGCGAACGGCCAGGCGAGCCCGTGCCACACGAGCAGCCCGACGATGATCATCATGCAGGGCAGCAGCAGGCGCACGGCCCAGACGGTGTGCCGCTCGACGTTTCCGCGCGGACGCAGACACACGGCCGCCCGCGCCATGTCGCCGTAGTGTCGGCGCCCCTGATAGATTAGCAGCGCCGCGAGCGCCACATAGGCCCCGCCGCGGATCCACCCCAGCGGGCCCCCGGTGTCGTAGTGCGTCCCCACGTCCGCCCCAAAGCCCAGCAGCAGGACGGACATCGAGGCGACATAGAGCACCTCCGCGAAACCAAGCGTCAGGGAGATCTCCTTGCTGAGGAAATAGGAGAAGGCCACCACGACGGGGAACACGCGGATGTTGGTTAGGTACCAGAATCCCGGGATCTTCGACAGCGTCGGCCACTTCTGCGTGATGGCGGTGAAGTCCAGTTCCAGCGGAATGCGGAGCCCGCGATCGGGGAACCACACCTGCGTGTAGTTGATCAGCCGGATGCACACGAGGACCAGCAGGCCGCCCCAGAACAGCCGATTGCGGAACAACCCGCCAACGGCGCGGTCCGGGCGCCGGTCGATGATCTGGCTGACGAAATCGGCGATGGGATATCGCAGGCGCTCGCGGACGGACCATTGGCGGTGGACAATCAGCGCCATGCACACCATGCACGCGGCCGCCAGAATGACGATCGGCATCCAGGTGGCCAGCGGCGCCGCCCAGGCGGCCCACGGTACGTCCCTGAGGGGGAGCAGACCCTCTCCCTCGGTCCGGAGGCCGCGCATGTAGCCCGCCAGCACTTCGGGGGCGTCCGCGTCCGGCTGGACCAGCATCGCGTCGGGAGCATACGCGAGAATCTGCGTGCTCCGCCAGCCGGCGCGCTGGGTTCCCCAGTGGTTGGGCAGAATGAGCACCTGCGTGAACTGCTCCAGGAGCCCGCGGCCGGGGATGCTGCACGAGACCATCATCAGCGTGACGATGACCGCCAGTTCCGGCGGGCGGAAGGCCAGTCGCGGACGCAGGCGGAAGAGCAGCGGATTGAGCGTGACGAGAAAGACGATCAACAGCCCAAGCACGCCGACAGGCAGTTGGTGGCCGGCGCCGATGCTCTCGAGGCGGAGGATCTGGTCGCTGATGTACCCGAAGCCCGCGATGGTGAGTCCGCCGATGACGCCGAAGATGATGGCCCGCAGGCTCATGCGGCTCTCGCTGGGGCCGGGCGACACCGATGGACTTGGGCTTCCGCGCCCGGCCGGGCGGGCACACCCTAGCCGCCCCGCGCCGCACCGTCAACCGCCGGCCACGGCGGACCGAGCAGGCAGGAATACAGGGAATACTTCTCCCGCGGGCCTTACCGGCCTGCTCTCATCCCGTGCATCCCTGCGAGAGCGCCGGCCGGGGCGGCATTTCGCGCTCCGCTTGCGTCCTGAAATCCGGTACACTACCGCCCCCGCGCGGCGCCGTCCGGCGGGGTCGTTACGAGTTCCCGACTTCACGAATCCACGAGTTCACGGACAATGGCCAACTTCTACACCGACAACGAAGACCTCCGCTTCCTGTTCCGTCACTTGGACGTCGCGCAGACGGCCGAGATCATCGAAGAGGGGTTCCGCTACCACGACGAGTTCGACCACGCCCCCGAGAACGTCCAGGACGCGGTCGATAACTACGAGCGAATCCTGACGATGCTCGGCGAGCTGTGTGCCGAGCAGATTGCCCCGACGGCCGAGGAGACCGACGAGGTCGGCAACACGCTCGAGCCGGACGGCTCCGTGACGCGCGCGCCGGGCATCGCCAAGGCGCTCGAACTGCTCGGCCAGGCGGACCTGATGGGCTTCACCCTCCCATACCGCTACGGCGGCATCAATTGCCCGAACCTTGTCTATACGATGAGCAACGACATCGTCAGCCGCGCCGACGCCGCCCTGATGAATCTGTACGGGCTCCAGGGCATCGCCGAGACGATCAACGCCTTCGCCGACGAGGCGATCAAGCAGGAGTACCTGCCCCGCATGGCCAGCGGCGAGTGGACGGGCGCCATGGTCCTCACCGAGCCCGACGCCGGCAGCGACCTGCAGTCGGTGAAGACGGCCGGCATCCTCGCCGGCGGCGAGGACGCCGACGAGGATCGCCCCGCGGCCGCCTACCAGGATGCAGAGGGCAACTGGTACGTCCGCGGCGTGAAACGGTTCATCACGAACGGTTGCGGCGAGGTGCTGCTCGTGCTGGCCCGGACGGAGCCGGAGATTACCGACGGGCGGGGGCTGTCGCTGCTGCTGGTGGAGAAGGGCCCGAAGGTCAAGGTCCGTCGCCTGGAGGACAAGCTGGGCATCCACGGCAGCCCCACGTGCGAGATCTTCTTCGACGACGCTCCCGCCAAGCTGATTGGGGAGCGGCAGCGCGGGCTCATCACCTATGTCATGAGCTTGATGAACGGCGCGCGCGTCGGCATCGCCGCCCAGTCGCTCGGCATCGGCGAGGCCGCATACCGCGTCGCCCGCGACTACGCCCACAGCCGCAGGCAGTTCGACACCGCCATCGAGAACTTCCCGGCCGTGCGCGAGTTGCTCGTGCGCATGAGCGTGGACCTTCAGGCCGCGAGGTCATTGACGTACTACGGAAGCTTCTGCGTGGATATTGAGAACGGCGCTCTGCGGAAGCTGGAGTTCGGCGACCCGGACAAGGACGAGAAGAAGGCCCTCAAGCAGAAGGCTCGACAGGTGGGCCGGCTCAACAAGGTCCTCACGCCGATGAGCAAGTACTATGCCTCCGAGATGTCGATGCGCGTGGCGAATGACGCCATCGCCGTCTTGGGCGGCAGCGGCTACATGAAGGACTATTCCGTCGAGCGGCACCTGCGCGACAGCCGGATCACGACGATCTACGAGGGCACGAGTCAGCTTCAGGTGGTGGCGGCCGTCGCGGGCGTGGTCAGCGGCACGGCCGCAACGATCCTCGACCGGCTGCTCGAGAAGCCCACTC
>Ga0272442_10000643_pt1 | contig 54841 bp, 48 predicted proteins | sample SSMForm2O_FD_200262 | JGI IMG/M metagenome (GOLD analysis project Ga0272442, IMG submission 200262) | Marine sediment archaeal communities from Little Sippewissett salt marsh, Falmouth, MA, United States - SSM-Form-2O | ecosystem: Environmental > Aquatic > Marine > Wetlands > Sediment ... | reverse complement strand
GAAAGTGAATATAGTCCAGATCGCAACATTTGGGCGGATTCAATTTTATATGTCACCTCATATTTGTGATTGTAGTTGTATGGACCAAGTCGCCTAAAAATCTTCCGTCAACTGCGTAAGTCCTAATTAGATTTGGTTCTCTATTCTCAGCTCGTTTTCGACCACCACCTGGCTTGCGGAGCCTTTCAGGCAACTTTAGTTCTTCATTACTCTCAAGCTCTTGAACCTAAACTCCGGCCTTTTTAATAACCAGGTTTGCTTCAACTGGAAATCCAATCTTCATCTTTTCCAAGATCGTTCTCTGTGTTGGTAAACTCAATTGGAAAAATGGTTATTACATAGGCCGGAGTTTAGGTTCTATTCGGTAGACCACTTTCCCCACCTCCCCTGGTTTGGCGTCGTCGTGGTGGGGATATTCCTCGGAAACCTTCTCTATCCAGAAGGGGCGAGAAGAGTTCACCTTCTCGACGTCTCCGCCAGAACCCCGACAAAGCAGATCTGCGTTCTTGGGAGAAACTCCCTACCCATTTACCTGATACATCAGCCGATCCTCGTAATTTCGATGCAGCTTCTGGGGTTCATCGAAGTCGGGAAGGGGCTCGCCCTATTCATGCCCTGAGATTCGAGGCAAATGCCTTTTGGGCCAGACGGCAGAAAGCGGGCGGATAAAAGGGCCATGAGCAAAAAGGGCGGCGAGTAAAATGCTTAAAGATGGTGTGAGGGGCCAAAACCCCGCGCCCCTCACATATTTTCGCTGTTACTGTTTGGAGAGCTTGGGCGTCAGAGCCGCAAGATAGATCGCGGCCAGAGCCACGACGACGTATACCACCTTCTCCAGAATGGGCATCCATCCCAGAAGAATGCTCACCAGGTTGTACCCAAAGGCGTAAAGCCCCCAATTGAGGCCGCCTACTATCACCAGCACTATGGCCAACAGATCCAAAGGAGCTAACTTAGCCAGTCAAACACCTCCGCATTAACAATTAATCGAAGTATTAAATAAACTTTTGGATTTTTAGAAGATTAATGAACCGCCCCTCACCTCTGCTTTCCCTCCTTCTACCCTGACTTTGAGGGAGACGAGACCGGAGAAGAATCCCTTCAGGGGCGATGGCACATCCTCCATCCGCGCGGTCATGACCGGGTCCCTGTACTCCAGATCCCATCCTTCGTCCCTGAAAACTGCTGAGATCACCACATCGTAGGCCCTCCATCGGAAGGTCTTCACCTGAGGCAGTTTTTCGGCCCCGTGGAGGGCCGCTTTCAGCCCCTCATCAGAGAAATCTTCATCCAAGGAATGAACGTCTATTTTGGGAAAATTTCCCTCAAAAAAGACTTCTTCGGTTAGGGCTTCGTAGCTGTAGACCCTGACCCCTCCATCATCCTCGACGAGGACCGTCCATTCGAAGAGGTTCGGGGCCGGAAATGCCGTTACATCCCCGTCGAAGATCTCCTCTGCCCGATCCTTCCCCGCGAGCCTCATGGCTCCGGTAACGGTCAGAAGTAGCAGAAGGATGAGGAGCATTTTTCTATGATCGACGAGTTCTCGCCTTTTTGCCTCGAAGATCAAAATCCCGAGGCTCGCGAAGAGCAGAGGGGTCTCGGAGTAGAAGAAGATCTCAGCAGACCACCGAGCAGGGTCGAGGGGGAAGAGGAGGGGGACGCCTCGGGTGGTCAAGCTGTCCAGGGCGAGGTGGACCAGAAGGCCGGCGAAGACGAAGAGGATCGTCCCCCTTGTGAACTTCGGATCGAGCCCGAGGTGCTGGGAGATCCGAGACCGAATCGGCCCGGCGCAAGAGAAACGAAAGACGAGAAGGGCGGCCAAGAATCCGAAGAAGAGGCTGTGAGTGATCCCCCGGTGGACCAGAAGAAAGAAGTTAGGATGGACCCAGTTGATCGGCAGAAGGAAGATGTCCAGGTCAGGGGCGAGCCCTCCGATGGCCAGGGCCGCCACCTCCTGGTCGCTTCTTTTTAGCCACCTTCCCAGGAGTAGGGGGACGGCTATGTGGGTGAAGAGATCCATTTTGCCACCGTTGAGACTCTGAACTCATACCATCAATGTCATATTTCAAGGGGGCTTGCAGCTATCGAGCCTTCAGGATTATCTAAGTCCTGAGAGCGCTTAAACCTTATAGCTTAATCCCCAAGAATAAAAATGGGTCCTGTTATGAAGCTCAAAGTTCTGGTGGACAACAATACCCTCATAGACCGCTACTTCCGGGGAGAACCCGGAGTCTCCTACTTCATCGAAGATGGATCTAAGAAGATCCTCTTCGACGTGGGATACTCGGATCTATTCATAGAGAACGCATTTAAGATGGGTATCGACCTGTTGGACCTCGATTTCTTGGTCCTCTCCCACGGCCATCTCGATCACACCTGGGGGCTTGATCCCCTGGTGAAGCTCTTCACCGAGGCGAAGATCGAGGGGATCGATCACAAGAAGCCGACGCTGGTGGCCCATCCTGACGCATTTCTCTCGCGAAAGGTCGGAGGCCTCGGAGAGATCGGCCCTCTCCTCTCCGAAAAGGAGCTCTCCCGCCACTTGGAGATGGCGTTGGGCAAAGAACCGTCCTGGCTGACGGATAGACTCGTCTTCCTCGGAGAGATCGAGCGCGAAAACGACTTTGAGGCGAGGACTCCCCTGGGTAAGATCTCGAGGGAAGAGGGCGAGGAGGACGACTTTTTGATGGACGACTCGGCCCTTTCCTATCTATCGGTCGAGGGTCTAGTGATAATTTCGGGCTGCTCTCATTCGGGGATCTGCAACATCACAGGGCAGGCGAGACGAGTATCTGGCAAGAGAAGAGTCCTCGACGTCGTCGGGGGGCTCCACCTCCTGGACCCGCCGGAGAGGCAGATGAGGGAGACCTTGAGATACTTTGAGAGGCTGCGGCCCTGCGAGGTTCACGCCTGCCACTGCACTGACCTCGCCTCCAAAGTCGCCCTCGCCGGTGTTGCAAACCTAAAAGAGGTGGGCGTAGGACTGGTTCTCGAGTACGATTAAAATGAAGATGGGGCCCCCAGAAGACCGCGGGCCCCGTTGTCCGTCTTTTCCGTCTGTCCACTCCCGATCCAAAAAGTGATCAGAAGTTCATCGAATCCCCGAAGTTCATATCCCCAAATTCGAACTCCATCTCCTCGAACTCGAATGTATTCGCATCGAAGCTCATCCCGTCCTCGAGGAGGTCGGGCATATCGAGGCTAGGTCTGATCTGCGCCACCTTCTCGGCGTCGGCCGCAGCATTGGGCGCTTCTGTCACTTTTGCCTCCGCCACCGGTGCCTTCGTCCCGACCGCCTCGGGCATCTCTTCCGTCGTTCCCAGGGTAGCGGGAGGTATTTTGAAGGGTGTCTCGGGATCGCCCAGGAGGGTGATCCCGTAGTAACAGTACCTCAGGTTCCTGCCCAGGGTATCGTTGATCTCTCCGATGAACTTCTCCTTAGATAGCTGGTTTACTTTGCCGATGTTTTTGGCATTGGTGGGCCCATTGAACATCTCTTTCCAGAACTCCTCGTCGAACCTCTGGGACGGACTGGCATCGACGTTGCCCAAATCGATCAGACCATACCTGGTGTTTCCTATGAAGGCGAAGGCTCCGCCCGGTGCAGTCACGAAGTGCTCCAGGACGCAGTCGTGGGGCAGGTAAACTCCCGCAGGATCTCTGTTGTCAAAGGACGCTGCATACCCAGCCTGGGAATATCCGAAGAAGTATTTGGTGTTGTTGAGGGCGTCGGCGTGATTGTATCCCATCTTCATCACGTAGGCTACAATGTCACAGAAGTTGGAAGTGCCGATGTGATTGATGGCGTGGATGTAGTTGGCGTTGATGTTCTTTATAAGCGCTGTTCTGGACCAGTCGTACTGGTTGCAGTCGCATTCTTCACCGGTGGTGTTCCTGTCATATAGGATCTCAACGTGGAATACATCCTCCGGAAATAGGGGCTTTATCTCGTCTTTGTAGTCTCCGCCCCATCCCCAAATCGCACCCGCCGTCTCGTCTTCGGGATCGTCCTCGTTGGCTTTGGGATAGATCATGGGTTCCATATATTCGCCGACCATCCAAATACCACGAAGGTAGCGGTCGGTTGTTATATTTGTGGATTCGTAGGCTATCGTCTTTCTGACGAAGTTTGAGAGCTCCTCATAGTTGTCCACCGGAGCTCGCCCGACATAGACCTCTGCCAGGAGATCGACCCAACCGCCATTTGGGCCATCCTTTTCTTCGCCGTAAATCCCGTTCTCGTTGTAGTCGTAACTCCCGTTTAGACAGGCGTAGTAGAGGTCTGAAAGGAGGTTCACCGATTCTTGGGGCGGGCAGCAGCATGAGGGGTCAGGCTCATAGGCCCAAGCCCACAGCCCTCTCGCGGGAACGACGGCGTCCCACGTCTCGCCGCCGATCCTGCCACCGTCTCCGTCACCGCCCAGGAGGACGTATTCTATGTGGTTATTAAGGTAAGCGTCCTTGATGAACTCGCGGATCAACTCCTGGCCATCCTGATCAACACTCCATCTGTAATTGGCATCGATATCCTCAACGGTAACTATGGCTGCATTTACTCCTTTATCGGTCTTCCAGTCGGCCAGGGCCTGGAAGTTGTAGGGACCTGGAGCCTCTTTTAAGTACTGGTTGGTGATGATGACGTAATCGTAGTATCCGTCCAGGAGGATAGATTTGCCCGTCAGGGGCAGATCCGTGGGGTAGGTGGCGGTCTTCTCCGGGTTGTCGACGATCATGTCAACCTCCTCTCTGTCCTCGGGAATCCCTCGATAGAGGCCTCGGTAGAGGCCTCTATCGAGAGTCTCTATGGGAGCCGTAGCCACCTCGACGTCGAAGGCTCCGAAGCTGTAAGCTTCGCCCGTCTTAGGGATGTATTTGATTGGATAGAGGTTTATGTAGAGGATTTTGTAGCCGTGCTTCTCCTGAACTCCAAGGACCGAGTAGGCCGCCTCAGGATATGGATTTTCGGAGTCGTAGATCTCCTCGTTCAGAAGGGAGAGCTCTGGCGTAGCCGTCCAGTTGTCTTCGGGATTGCAGCCGGTGCAGTTCTTGGTGAAACCGATGGGGACGGAGTTTTGGCCAGGCCTTATCGAAACGCTTCCCAGATACTTTTCGTTTCCGGCAACTACCTTCACCTCCTGGACCTCTTCTCCGTAGGGTATTAGGATTCTGGCCGTCCTCAAGGGCAGGACCGGCTCTCCCGGGACGATCCGGTTGTTCAGCCCTGGAACCGTCACCGAATCGTAAATCTTGCTGGATCCGTCGGGGCCAGCCAGAGTTACTGTGCCTCTGTCGACGGTTGGTTCATTGAGAAGGTACTGCAACGTGATCTTGTTCGTGCTGCCAAGATCTCCTTGGGCCAAAGCTGATGAAAAGATCGTCAAGCTCAAAGATAGGCTCAAGAGACAGATCAAACACACTGTCATAAGTTTCTTCATATTTCTCCCTCATATATCAGGACCATGCAGATCGGGTGTAGTCGTTGACCCTCTTCAGAATAGGTGCATTCGAGTGGTCTCGGACTTTCATCTCCAACTCGGCCCTCTCGAAAGCCGATCCTCTCCTCTGATCGAACGGTGACACGGTCCCCCCCTTCATCGCTTATAAATGTATATTGGTCTTGAAAAACTATTTAACTGTTTCCCACGCCTCAAAAAGGTCTCGTCGAGGGGCTTTACAAGAGGGCGCCGATACAAAAAGGTGGATCTGAGGAACAGAAAAGCCAGCTGCTGGATGGCGCGAAGGAACCGACGAATGACCCTCTCGAGACGGGGGCTGCCGGAGGGAGGAAGCGGCCCTCAGCCCCTCTTCCTCCTCCTGTAAATGTAGGCACCTCCAGCCGCAAGGAGGATCAAAACTACGACCCCAGGAAGGGTGTAGGATCGGCCAGCAGGGTTCACGTTCACCGGGATCTTCATGCTCTCGGAGATGACCGTCTCGCCCCGGAGGTCTGTATACTTTATCTCGCTGTTTATGCTGTAGGGCTTGGCCGTGGCGTCCGAGTCGACGTCGATCTTGAACAACGCCTTCCTCTCCTCGCCGGGGGCGAGGGATCCGATGTAGGCCTGATCGTCGGTGGAGGAGAAGGGCTTGAAGACGGAGAGACGGGCTATGGCGTCGTCAGCCGTCTCCTCGCCGGTGTTCTTGTAGCTGACCATTATGATCCCGTCCTTCTCGCCTGCGGAAAGCTCAGCCTTCGCATCGGTGATCTCGAAGTCCGCCTCTAGCTTCACCGCCACGGGGATGGTGATGGTCTCGTTCGCCCGCTCATACCAGTAAGCGGTCTGAAATCCTCGGAGGCCCACTTCGGGGTCCAGCTCGTCGGCGTCCACCTCGGCGTTGTACTGGTAATCGTAAGAGAGACGGAGATTTAGGGGATACTCGCCCGCGGGAGCGTGGCTTGATATCTTTATGGAAAACTCCATCGGATCTTCCGCCTTCTCGCCCGACCTCAGGGCCTCGATCACCTGGTCGCCGGACTTCACCTCGATCAGGTCGGTGGCGGACCTCAGGGTTCCTGTAATCCCCAGGGCCGTCGTCTTCTCCCGCTCGTAGTCCAGCTCCCGGTCGGCCAGGGTCTTCTCCATCAAGGTGTCTGCCTTCTTGTCGGAGTCAAAGCCCATGATCCTGCCGTAATTGGTGAGGTCGATGTAGAGGGTGACGGTATCGCCCCGCTCGAACTCATTCGTCCCCGCGAGGCTTGCGTCGAGCTGGGGAGAGCCGGAGGTGGTCCAGTAGTTTTCCAGGGATACCGAAGGTATGTAGTTGTCAGCCGCCGAAGAGGGCGCTGAAAGCGCAAGAAAGGTCGCCAGGGCGAGGGTGATGATAATTCGTCTCAACTCGTCATCCTCCAAAACGTCATCTCGAAGCAAATCATAATGAACATGTCTCTAATCATCTCTGTTGCCCCTCCTCTTCATATTCCATCGGTCTTCGACCCGTTTGATATAAACGGGGAAGATCTGGAGCCTGATTAAGAGCACCGGAAATACGGTGAAAGTCACAAAGAGGGCGAAGATCACCGAGAGGACGGTCACCGCCCCGAAGTTGCTGGTGTTGGGAAACGACGAGGTGGCCAGGGCCGAAAAGCCGAAGACCGTGGTGAGGCCGGAGGCAGCGATGGCGGCCCCGATGCGGCTTGTGGCGATCCGGAGCGCCTCGACGGAGCTATCCGTCTTCTCCTTCTCCTCGTAGAACCGCTCCAGGGTGAGGACTGCGTACTCCGAGCCCACCCCCAGGATCAGAGCACCGAGGGTGGCGGTCAGCGGTGTGTAGACCATCCCTGAGACGCGCATCACGATCCCCATCAGCCCGATGACCACGATCATGGGAAGGACGGGAAGAGCCGCCTTCACCGGATCGCGGTATATCAGCAAAAGTACGCCGAATATCAAAACCAGGCCCAGGAGGGTCATCTTGATCCTCCCGGTGGTCAGGGCCTCGATCACCGTCGTCATCACCACCAGGTCTCCGGTCACGATCACCGATGTGCCGGGCGGCGGTCCGATCCAGGCCACATCCTTTCCGACCTCTCCAATGAGCCGGTCGATCCCCTCCTCCCCCAGGTCCTGGACGGCGCTTCCGATGTTCAGCTGGATCAGGGCCGAGTCCTGGCCGTCGATGTACTGGTCCCTGATCCCATCGGGGATCTGTTCCAGGACTTCTCTAGCCCGGGTTTTTTCCTGGGGGATCTCGCCCCCGTTGTAGGCCTTGATGATGGTGGCGATGCTGGTGGCGCCGCGGACCTGCTCTCTCGATTCGGTGATGTAACTCCCATACTCGTCCATCCAGCGGAGCGTCTTCGGATCGGTGACGTCCCCGCTCTGGAGGATCAGGTTGAGCTGATCGTCGCCGCCGAATATGTCCTTGAGGTGGCGGAAGGTGACCAGGGGCGGAAGGTCCTGGGGGATGTACTCTTTGAAGTCGGTCTCTATGGGGACCTGGGAGTCGGCGTAAAATCCGACCGAGGTGAAGACGAGGGCGACGACCAGGACGCCCTTCCAGTTGCAGAGGGAGAATATGGCCACCTTCTCGATCTGTAGACCGATGGCCGAGGCCCGGGCCCCCTCGGAATTGAGGCCGGAGTCCACCGGCCTCTTGGCAGACCAGCGATTCTGCATCGAAGAGAGGAGGGTCACCCCCACGAAGAGGGCCGAGAGGTAGCACATGCAGACCCCGATCAGGCAGAGGAGGCCGAAGTCCCTCACCATCGGAACCGAGGATATGAACAGGGATACGAACCCGGCGCTGGTTATGACCAGGGCGATCATGACGGCGGGAGCGGTGTGGGAGACTGTGCTCACGGCTGCCAACTCCATCGATCCCGTCCTGTCGAACTCCTCCTCGATCCTGGACTGGAGCTGGATGGCGTAATCGATCCCGAGGCCGATGAGAACCGGGAAGGCCGCCATCGAGACGAAGGAGAGGGATATCCCCAGGAGACCCATGGCGCCGAAGGTCCAGACAATCCCCAGGAGGACCACAGGAAGGGGCATCAGAGGGAGACGGACGTGCCTGAAGACGAGGAGAAGGGCGACGACCATCAGAAGCGATGAGACCACCAGAAGGACCCCGGTATCTTTGGACATGTCGCCTTTGATGGAGTAGCCGAGGGCGACGTTCCCGGTGACTACGACCCCCATCCCCGGCGGAAACTCTGCCAATTCGACGGCCTTCTCCGTCTCGGCGAGGAGCTCCTCCAGAACTGAGTCCTCGATGGAGAGGGGCACGTCGATCGAGACCATGGTGTGCCTCTCGTCGGGCATGATTCCCTTAACCATCTCGGGGTCCAGGGATCTGAGGATCTCCCTCACCTTATCGTGATCGGGGATGACGCGGGCGCCGCTTTCCCGCTCCATCTCGTCCTTCACCAGCTCTGATATGCTCGCCGAGCCGAGGACGTGATTTACTCCCTCCATCAGGCCGATGAGCCGATCCATCGCCCTCAGGACCTCGGGCCTGGTGACGTCGTCCCCCTCGACGAGGACCACGATCGAGTCCGTTCCGAACCTCTCCAGGTAGAGGTGATCATACTCCAGGTAGAGCCTGGTGTCGGAGTCCACGAAGGCCTCCGTCCCCGTCTCCATGGAGATGTTCTGGGCGTAGTTGAGGGCCACCACCGTCAGGATGGCGGCGGCGGCCAGAATTATAATGGGGTTATGGGCGATCCAGGCCCCGAGCTTCTCTGTCTCGCGTATGGTCATCACCATTTCAATCCATGAGCTAGAATCAACTTCGGCTCGATCCGATCCGGATCTTAAATCGGTTCTCAAGGCGAAGCCGTCTGAAAGGTCGCAAGTCCCAGATGGCTGCCCATATAGATATTTGACGGCGGAGATCAGACCGAAAATTGGCCGGAAAAATGAGTGGTCAAGTAGAGATAGAAGGAGGAAACGGAGAAGAGAAAACGGCGGGGAAGAAGAGGAAGGAGGAAGAGGCAAGAGAAAGAAGATGGAAGGAGTGGAGAAAGAGACTAAGATCTCCTCTTCCTGAAGATGTAAGCTCCCCCGGCCACGATGAGGATCAGGGCGACGACCCCGGGAAGGGCGTAGGACCGACCAGTTGGGCTCACGTTCACCGGAATCTTCATGCTCTCGGAGATGACCGTCTCGCCCCGGAGGTCGGTGTACTTGATCTCGCTGTTGATGCTGTAGGGCTTGGCCGTGGCGTCCGAATCTACGTCGATTTTGAACAACACCCTCCTCTCCTCGCCCGGGGCGAGAGAGCCGATGTAGGCCTGATCGTCGGTGGAGGAGAAGGGCTTGAAGACGGAGAGACGGGCTATGGCATCGGAGGCCTCCTCCTCGCCGACGTTCCTGTAGGCCACCTCGATGATCCCGTCCTTCTCCCCCGCGGAGAGCTCGGCAGCAGCGCTGGTGATCATGAAGTCCGACTCCTTCTTGATCACCACCGGAATCGTGATCGTCTCGTTCTCCCTCTCGTACCAATAAGAAGACTGGAAGCCCCGAAGGCCGATCTCGGGGTCGAGCTCGTCGGCGTCCACCTCAGCGTTGTACTGATAATCGTAGGATAGGTCGAGCTCCATGGGATACTCGCCCGCGGGGGTGTGGCTTCCTATCTTGATGGAAAACTTCATCGGATCTCTCGACTTCTCGCCCGACCTCAGGGCCTCGATCACCTGGTCGCCCGACTTCACCTCGATGAGGTCTGTGGTGGATCTGAGGGTTCCCGTTATCCCCAAAGCCGTCGTCTTCTCCCGCTCGTAGTCCAGCTCCCGGTCCGCCAGAGCTTGCTCCATCTTGGTATCTGCCTTCTTGTCAGCCTCAAAGCCCATGATCCTGCCGTAGTTGGTGAGCTCGACATAGAGTTCGACGGTATCGCCCCGCTCAAACTCGTTCGTGCCCGCGAGGCTTGCGTCCAGCTGCGGAGAGCCGAAGGTGGTCCAGTAGTTATCCAGCGATACCGAGGGGATGTAGTTGTCAGAGGCCCCGGCCGGTATGGGGCCAGCCAGGGCGATGAACAGAAACGCGGCCACAAGGCCGAAATCGACTATTTTTCTCAATCCTTCAACCTCCTGAGGGAGATAATGAGCAAGCTTGAGGCTCTGGCCTTCACTTCGGCTTTGTGTCTCCTCCAGTGCTCGAGCCTGATCAGAAGCACCGGAAATACGGTGAAGGTGGCTAACAGGGCTAATATGACCGAAAGCACAGTTATCGTTCCGAAGCTGCTGGTCATGGGGAAGGGCGACGCTATGAGGGCGGAGAACCCGAAGACGGTGGTGAGCCCCGAGGCGACTATGGCAGGTCCGATGCTTCCAATCGCCGTGAAGAGCGCCTTCATGCTCTCCTCAGTCTTCTCTTTCTCCTCGTAGAACCGTTCCATGGTCAAAATGGCGTACTCTGACCCCACACCCAGGATCAGGGCGCCCAGAGTTGCGGTCATGGGGTTGTACTTCATTCCGAAGACGTACATCAACCCGCCCATCCAGCCGATGACCATTATCATGGGGAGAATCGGCAGGATCGCCTTGACCAAGTCTCTGTAAATTAGCAGCAGTATGGAGAATATCAAAACCAGGCCCAGAAGTGTCATCTGTCTTCTGCCGGTGGTGAGAGCGCCGATCAAGAGGTTCATCACCGTCATCTCTCCGGTCTGGATGGCAGATATTCCAGGCGGCGGCCCAAACCAGATCAGGTCCTTGTCGACCTCATTTTGGAGCCGTTCGATCCCCACCTGGCCCAGGTTGTCGAAGGCCTGGCCTATGTCCAGGATGATCTGGGCGGTGTCGTGACCGTCGATGTACTGGTACTTGACCTCTTCAGGCATGCGGTCCAAGATGGCATCGACCCCGGACTGGTCCTGGGGGATGGCCCCGCTGTTGTAGCCTTTGACGATGGTGGCGAGGCTTGTGGCGCCGTATACCTTGTCCCTCGATTCCACGACGTAATCGCCGAACTCGTCCATCCAGATCAGGGTTTCAGGGTCGGTCACGTCCCCCTGGACTATGATGTTGAGCTGGTCGGTTCCGCCGAATATGTCGCTAAGATGGCGGAACTGGCTGAGGGGGGGAAGATCCTGAGGGATGAACTCTTTGAAATCGGTCTCGATAGGCACCTGGCTGTCGGCATACTGGCCCACGGCGGTGAGGACGGTCGCCACCACCAGCACGGCCTTCCACCGATGAAGGAAAAAGGCCGCCTGCTTCACGACCAGGGGACCTATGGGGGATTTTTTGTTCTTTCTATCCTCACCATTCCGGCCGTTTCGCTCGGTTCGACCCCTCTCCATCTGGTAGAGAACGGTAACCCCCACAAAGAGGGACGAGATGTAGCACATGATGATGCCGATCAGGCAGAGGAGACCGAAGTCCTGGATCATGGGAACGGATGACGAAAAGAGGGAGAAGAAACCGGCCCCGGTTATGGTCAGGGCGATGAGGACGGCGGGAGCGGTGTGAGCCACCGTATCTATTGCGGCTTTTGCGATCGACTCACCCTGCTGGAACTCCTCCTCGATCCGGTTCTGAAACTGGATGGCGTAATCGATCCCAAGACCAATGAGGATGGGGAAGGCCGCCATCGATACCATCGTGAGAGGAACATGCAGAAGTCCCATCATCCCAAAGGTCCAGATTATCCCCAGAAAGACGATGGGAAGCGGCAGAAGAGGGAGGTGGACGTGCCTGAAGACGAGGAAGAGAGCCACCACCATCAAGAGGCAAGAGATCATGAGGAGCGTTCCCATGGAGGAGTTCATCTCCCCCTCTATGTCGTGTCTGAGGGTGATCTCGCCGGTGACGGTGGTGTCGGCTCCTGCGGGAAATTCCGCCATCTCCTCGGCGGAGTAGGCTTCCAGAAGGATGGCCGCTATGCTATCCTGGGATAGATAAGTCGGAAGCTCGATCGATATTATGGTATGTCCCCGATCAGGGAGGATAGCGTTGAGCATGGTGGGTTTCGTTTCCTCAAGCTCATCCAGGATCTCGTCGATCCTTGCCTGGGAGTCGGGAACTTTTCGAACCCCAGTTTCCTGAGCCTCGACGTCCATCACCATCTCTGCGATGCTGACCGTTCCCAGGACGTTCTCCACCATCTCCATCTGGCGGGTCAACCGTTCCATCGCCTTCAGGGATTCGGGGCTTGTGACCGAGTCCCCCTCCACCATGACCACAATCGAGTCGCTCCCGAACCGATCGTTGAAGAGGTGGTCGAACTCCACGTAGGGTCTGGAGTTCTCGTCGACGTAGGTCTCGGTATCCGACTCCATGGTGATGCTCTGGGCGTAGTGGACCGACGCCACGGTGAAAAGTGCCGCTATCGTCAGTATGATTATCGGATTTGCCTCGATCCATCTGCCCAGCTTCGCTCCCTTGCTCGTGATCTTCACCTTCAGTTGATAGTTCTATCCTTTCGGAATATTCTGAAACTTCGAGGCTTTCGGATGATACGAAATGTACTTAAAGCTTGTGGCAGACTTTCTCCCGATGAGACGGGAAGAGATACCTCCCGAAGAGGCCGCGAAGAGGTGCATGATAGACGCCAGCATCCAGATGGCGAAGATGCTGGGGCATAGCGACGCTGCCGGTGCCCTCATGGGATCGTTATTTCTGGCCGACGGACCCCTTTCGATGGACGAGCTGGTGGAGGTGACCGGGTACAGCAAGTCCACCGTCAGCACCAACATGACTCTTCTGGAGAATCAGGGGATCGTGCGGAGGATCAGAAAGCCGGGCGATAAGAGAAACTACTACGTCGTAATGCAGAGCGTGGACGAGACCTTCAAGGCCGAGAACGAGAAGATCAGGCAGATCATGCAGATCCACATCGCCGCCATAGGCGAGGCTGAGAGGGTCCTGGAGGGCGCTGAAGATAGCGAGGAGGCCGAGCGGCTCCGCTGCCTCTTCAGCTCCATGAGGGAGGAGTGCGTCAGGGCTCGGAGGCTGATAGATCTGGTGAGCCCCTTCACCATGGACGAGCTGATCGAGATTCTGGAGCGAGAGGTCAGGGTGCGAGAGGCGGGCGAGCGTTGACCGTCAGGGAGCGCCGAGTCGGGAGACGAGTGGGAGCTGATTCGCTCAGCGCTCAAACTCTTGAAGCTGGAAATCTCTGCTCGAACGGGAGGACGGAGGGTGTGGAGACCCTCCTCGGCGATCCTAAGTCCGCGATTCTGAAGCTCTCGGCCCCGATGATCGTATCGATGCTCCTCTTCTCCCTCTACAACGTCGTCGACGCCTTCTGGGTGGCTGGGCTGGGGAGCGACGCCCTCGCTGCCATCGGTTTTGTCTTTCCTCTCTACTTCGTCGTCCTGGGGATCGCAAACGGCCTCGGTGTAGGCGGCGGCTCTGCCGTGTCCCGAAGGATCGGCGCCCAGGACAGGGCGGGTGCCGATCTCGTGGCCCAGCATACGATGGTGATCATGGCCGCCGTCTCCATCGTCTTCACCCTCGCCTTCACCATCTCATCGGACCGTCTCTTCGTCCTCCTGGGGGCGGGCTCTGCCGCGACCCTGGCGGCGGAGTACTCGAAGGTGATCTTCTCCGGGACCGTATTCATCCTCTTCGCCAACGTCGCCTACGCCATCCTCAGAGGCGAAGGCGACGCAAAAAGGGCGATGTACGCCATGGGGGTGGCAAGCCTCCTCAACATAGTCCTCGATCCCATCTTCATCTACACTTTAGATTGGGGGATTAAAGGCGCTGCGGTGGCGACGGTCCTCTCGATAGCGGTCTCATCGGCGATGATGCTCCGGTGGATGGCCTTAAAAAAGGATACCTTCGTCACCCTCAATCTGGGGGGCTTTTCGCGCGATGGTGCCGTCGCCCGGGAGATCCTGCAGGTGGGGGTTCCGGCGAGCTTCGAGTTCATCTCCGTCGCCCTCATGGGGATAGCGATCAACTTCATCATCGTCGCTGTATCCTCGACCGATGGGGTCGCCGTCTGTTCCGTCGGGATGCGAGTTGTGAACATCGGCATGACGCCTCTGATCGCCATGAGCACGGCGGTGATCTCTGTATCTGGTGCGGCCTTCGGCGCCAGGGCGTTTCAGAAGATCGACGCCGCGCACATCTATTCGGTGAAGGCGGGACTTCTGGTAGCCCTCCTCCTCTCGGGGGCGACGTATATTCTTGCGCCCGCGATCGCCGCCGTCTTCTCCCGCTCTGAGGCATCAGCCAGCCTTGGGCCGGAGATTGTATCCTTTCTCCACGTCATGGCCTTCTTCTACCCCGCGATACCCCTGGGGATCTTCGCGGCCGCCGTCTTTCAGGGGGTGGGAAGGGGAAGGTCGGCCCTCGCCATCTCCGTTTTGCGAACGGTCGTCCTCAACGTGCTGCTGGTGAGTCTATTTGCGATAGTGCTCGGCTGGGGCCTTTCTGGGGTCTGGTGGGGGATAGTTGCAGGCAACCTCCTCGGAGACGCCGTCGGTTATATCTGGGTGAGAAACTACGTCGGAAAGCTGGTGAGTGGAGCTGTATATTGATCATATCAGAAAGGCCTGCCTCTCCAACGCTGGAGGGGAGATTGAATTTCGGATAGGCGGCTTATGAATTCGGATAAAAGGCTCTTTGACGTTCTGTTCATATCGGTCTTCGCCGCCATGCTGGGCCTCGGCATTGTAGGTCCCCTGCTTCCCATCTACGCCGAGAACCTGGGGGCATCGGGCCTTTGGATAGGGATGATCTTCTCGGGGTTTGCAGCCGCCCGGGCGATATTTATGCCCATAATCGGAAGGCTCTCCGACCAGTCGGGCAGAAAGAAGTTCATCGTCGCCGGCCTCTTCTCTTACGCTCTCCTCTCCCTGGGCTACGTTTTGGCCGGAAGCGTCTATTCTCTCACCGCCGTTCGTTTCCTCCACGGAATCGCCTCGGCGATGGTGGTCCCCATCGCCATGGCCTACATCGGCGACCTCTCCAAGAGAGGGGAGGAGGGGACCTACATGGCCAGGTTTCAGGTCTCCTTCTTCCTGGGCCTGGGATCCGGACCTCTCCTGGGCGGGGTTCTGAACGACACCTTCGGTTTTTCCTCGGCCTTCTACGCCATGGCGGGCCTCTCGGCCCTATCGTTCCTGGTGATCACTCTCTTCCTCCCGGAGTCCGAAGGGCGATCCTGGTCCAGGAAGAAGGAAGGGGTCTCCTTTCGAGGCGCGTTCAGCCAGCCAGGGATCCCTGCGGTTCTCGCCTTCACCGCCCTGAACGCCATAGTCCGGGGCGCTCTTCTCGTCTTCATGCCCCTCTTCGCCCCCGGGATCTCGGTGGTGCCTGGCCAGGTCGGCCTGATCCTCACCGTCTCCATCTTCTTGATGGCGATCTTTCAGGTGCCCCTGGGAAGGATGGCGGACCGGGGAAACGCTGCCACGATGATCATCGCAGGATCGATCGTCTCCGCCGGAAGTCTTGCCCTGATTCCCGCGAGCAGCTCCTTTTGGGACCTTTTCCTCGCCGCCTCTGCCAACGGTCTGGGGAGCGCGTGTATGATGCCTGCTCTGATGGCCCTCACGGTGAAGCTCGGAAAAAAGATCGGCATGGGCACGTCCATGGGGGCGTACAACACCGCCATGAGCCTGGGGATGATCACGGCTCCCCTTTTGGGAGGGGTGGTGATGGACGCCTTCTCGATAGATGCCGTCTTTCTCCTGGGAGGGACGATATGCGTTGGCGCTTCCATCGCCGTTTATGTACTTACCCGGAGAGCTCTGGGATCGGTGGAGGCCGAAGAACTATACTGACCGAAAATATAAACTGAATATATAAACCGAAACCCTCACTTCCTGCCTTGTTCCAATTTCCCCTCAGAATTTGACCGCGAGGCGAGAGCCTCCCTTTTTGGAATGGTGAACTTGAAGACGCTCCCTTCGCCGGGGACCGATTCGGCCTCGATCCTCCCCCCACAGGTCTCTACGATCTTCTTGACGGTGGCAAGGCCTATCCCCGACCCCTCTCCGGACCTTTCAAGCCGGGTGAAGGGGTCGAATATCCTGTCGTGATATTTCATCTCGAAGCCGATGCCGTTGTCTCTGACCCAGAACTCGTACTCTTCGTCTCGATCGATGCAACCCACCTCGATCTCGATCTCGTCGTTAGAGTATTTCAGGCTGTTTTCCAGAAGGTTGGTGAAGATCTGCTTTGTTCGGCTTCTCTCGCAGCTGATCACCGGAAAGTCCCCCTGGAGGGTGAGGTTGACAGGTTTGCCCATCGCCGCCGATTTTACCTCTTCGTATGCTTCGACGATCAGCTTTTTCGTCTCTACCTTCTCCGGCGGCGAAACTATCCTTCCGATCCTGGAGTAGTCCAGGAGGTCAAGGATGAGCCGATCCATGTTGGCCGCGATCTTTCCGATCCTGTCCAGGTACCTCTTGCCGGTCTCGTCGAGCCCATCGCCGTAGTCCTCCTGGAGGGCCAGGGCGAACCCCTGGATGCCTCGGAGGGGCGCTCGCAGGTCGTGGGATATGGTGTAGGCGAAGCTCTCAAGCTCCCGGTTGAGGGTCTCTAGCTTCTGTTCGTAATCGATGGTCTGAGATATGTCCCTCGCCACGGCGATCGTGGCTATGGGCTTTCCATCACGGCTGGTGACGGGGGCGAAGCTGATGGAGGCCGGGAAGGTGGACCCGTCCTTCCTCACGCAGGTCATCCGCCTTCGGTTCCCGTTTATTCTCCTCTCTGGGCAGATATCCTCCCCGAAGTCCAGAATGAAGTCCTTGTAAAGCCTTCCACGGACCTCCTCCAGTCTGAAGCCAAACATATCAAGAAGGGCCGGGTTTGCGAAGAGGAGGTGATCGGTCTTGCCGAAGATGGCGATCCCGTCGTTGGAGGACTCGATGGCGTCCATGAAGAGGAGCATCTGCTCTTCGAGCCACCGGTCGTAAGATATGTCGTGGCCGAAGGCGATCACCCTCTCGATCTCGCCGGTCTGGCTTCTGACCACGCTCCATCCCCACTGGATGGCCATCTCGTCACCGGTCCGAGTGATGACGGCAGCCTCAGTCTGACCGGCGGGCTTTCCCTCGAATATCGTTGAGACGTGGACTCTAAATGCTTCTCTGTCGGTTTCGGCGACGAACTGATCGTAAAAGTTGGTCCCGATCACCTCTTTTGCTGAAAGGCCGGTGACGTTCTCCGCCCCCCTGTTGAAGAGGGTGATCCCCCCCTGGGGATCGAGACCGACGATGAAGAGGTCGGCGCCCTCGATTATGCCCCTCGAGAATTCTCGTTCAGAGCGGATCTCCTCTTCCATCCTCGCGTATTCGGTCATGTCCTGGGCGGTGATCACGATTCCTATCCTGTTTCCATCGCTGTCTTCGAGGTTTATGCCGTTCCAGGATATCACCTTCTCCTCACCCGACTTGACCTGCATCTTCGTCCACTGGTCTTCTGCCGTTATCCCCATCTCGATCTCGTCCAAGGCCTTGAGGAACTTCGACCTCTCCTGGGGGTCGGGGAAGAGGGTGGACCAGACCTCTCTTTTGCCCATCACCTCTTGAGCGGAGTATCCGGTCACCTCCTCCGCGGTTCTGTTCCAGAGAAAGATCCTCCTATTCCGATCAATTGCAGAGATCATGGGGCTTCCGATCTCGACCAGCTTTTCGCTCAGGTCCGCCAGCTGTTTGATGTTCTCCTCCACCCTCTTTCGTTCGGTTATGTCCACGATGGTTCCCCTCAGGCCTACGGGACAGCCCTCGCGGATTATAGGCCGAGAGTAGACGATGAGGTGGAAGGTGGTCCCCCCCTTTTTGAGCCCAGTGTACTCGTAGCTGAAGACCCGATCTTCCTTCAAACTTTGCTGAAAATTCTTCATCATGTTCTCTCGATCTTCGTAGGCGAATACCGAAAAGATGCTTACGCCTTTATCGAGGTCCTCGCGTCCGTATCCGTAGAGGTCGAAGGCGGTTTGATTGGCGAAGGTGACGTTCCCCATAAGGTCGCATTCGAAGATCGGCTGAGGGAGTGTGTCCGCCATCTCTCTGAACCTCCGCTCGCTCTCCTTGAGAGCCTCTTCAGTTCTCTTCTGCTCGGTTACGTCCACCATGATCCCGTTGAGACCCTTCAGCTGGCCATCTTTGATGATCGGTCTTCCGTAGGTTCTAATGACGTGAACGATGCCTCTTTTGTCGATGAATCTGAATTCGTTGGGTTTAGATCTGCCGTCAAGGGCCCTCTTCAACCTGGTTTCAAGGAGGCTTACGTCGTCAGGGTGGAGAAACTTGTAGACGCTCTGGCCCAAGACCTCCTCGACCGAGTAACCCAACATCCTCTCGATGGCGGGGCTGATGTAGGTGATCTTCCCCTGGGGTTCGACGATGTAGATCACGCAATCCACGTTCTCCACCAGGGCTCGGTACCTCTCCATCGAACTTCGAAGATTCTCTTCTGCCGACACGAGCTCGTCATCTCTTTTTTGGAGCTTCTCTGCCGATCTTCGGAGGGCGTCCAGGGTGGCAGAAAGATCTTCCAGGCCATCGGCCAGCTCTTTTTTGGAGAAATCGTCTCCTCGACATAGCGCTCTGATTTTCTTTTGCGCTTTTTCGATCTCCCCTTCCAGAATTTCGTAGCTCATCTCGTCGACAACTCCTCTGAAGGTTCCAACTTTTTCTGGTCTTTGAAGTCTGTTTAGTTTTGCCCAGATCTCTAATCATTTTCGCAGAAGATGGATATAACGATTTAGCATCAGATCAGTTTTCATCAGACCTGTTTCCATCTCGGAGGCCCTTCGGCTAGATTAAGGATTTTGGACTCACCCCTTGCCGTAGGGCCGGATCCCGGACGCGAGTCGCGAGTTCGGGCAAAGCTTAAAGGACAGAAAGCAGGAGATTGGCAGGCATGGAGCCCCTTTCAGATCTGATTCGAAAGCTCGGAAGCGAGGACTACTTCAAGAGGCAGAGCGCCGCCTGGAAGCTGGTGGAGGCTGGCGGCGAGGCGGTGGAGCCCCTCCTGGCGGCGCTGGAAAGGGCCTCCGACCCCCAGGTGAGGTTCAAGGCGGCCTGGGTCCTGGGGAAGATCGGCGACGAAAGAGCCCTCGACCCCCTCGCCCGGGCCCTCATCGAGGACGAGGACCCCTCGGTCAGGGAGTGGGCGGCATCGTCCCTGGAGGCGATCGGCGACCTCAGGGCGGTTCCCGTCCTGGCCCGGTCCCTGGCCTCCGACTCGTCCAGGGAGGTGAGGCTGAGGTCCTCCCTCGCTCTGGTGGCCTTTGGAGCCTCCGCCGCCTTCATGGGGCTTCTCGAAGAGGGAGACCTGGAGGCGAGACAGATGGCAGCCGTGGGCCTCGGCCGCCTCCGGTGCACTGAATCGATCGAGATGGTGGCAGCTCTAATCGAGGACGACGACCCTGAGCTGAGAAGGAGGGTCGCCTGGTCTCTCGGAGAGATGAGGACGCCCGAATCCGCACCTCTTCTCTTGCCGGCCACAAAAGATGAAAGCCACGTGGTCAGGATGACCGCCGCCAAGGCCCTCGCGTCCATGGGGGGCGATGAGGCCTGCAGGATGGCTCTATCCCTCATCGAGGACGAGCACCCCCAGGTGAGGCTTTCGGCCGTCACCGCCCTGGGAGAGATCGGCCTTGCCGAAGCCCTCGACCGGCTGGTGGAGGTTATCTTCGGCGAGGACGAAGAGGAGATCAGAGCCTGGGCCGCCTGGAGCCTGGGGGAGATAGGAGACCGCCGTGCGATCGAGCACCTCCAGGAGGCCTGCGTGAAGTGCCCCTCGATGGTCCAGGAGAAGGCCCTCGACTCCCTGGAGCAGGTCTTTGGGATCGGCGGAGGCGACCGGAAGGACGAGGTCTAGGTCGGGTCCTCCTAATATTCGTCTTTCCACCGTTACCCGTCTCCCACCGATACCCATCTTCCACAGTCGCCCATCTTCCACCGTCACCTATTTTTCTTCTGGCGTCTCTGCATAAAATGATGAACCTTGAGTCTCTAGCGGCCGAGCTTCGGGGGTTTGTGGGCATAACCCGGAAGAAGGCCATAGGCGGTCTGGTCGGCCACTTTCCCGTGGACTCGGACCTGATCATAGCCTCTTTCGGGGAGGATGCGGCGGTCATAGACGACGGCGACGAGGTGATGCTTCTTGCGGCAGACGGGATCTGGTCCAGGCTTCTGGAGGCTGACGCCGAGTGGGCTGGCTACTGCGCAGTTCTGGTGAACGTCCACGACATAGCGGCGATGGGCGGTTGGCCCGTGGCCATGGTGGACGTCTTTTCCGTCGATTCGCCCGATCTCGCTGAAGACGTACTCCGGGGCCTCAGGAAGGGGATCGAGAAGTTCGGAGTGCCCATCATAGGCGGTCACTTCCATCCAGACACCCCTTACAGCGCCCTGGACGTCGCCATCTTGGGCAAGGCGAAGAAGGGGGCAGTGATCCTCAGCAGCACCGCAAAGCCCGGAGACTCGATCGTCGTCGGGGTCGACCTCGAGGGCATGGTCCACCCTAGCTTTGCGATCAACTGGGACTCCACCAGCTTCAAGGATGGGGAGGTTCTCCTTCGCCAGCTCGGATCGATGAGGGAGCTTGGCGAAAGGGGGCTGGTAACTGCGGGAAAGGACATCAGCAACCCGGGGATGCTGGGAACCCTGGGGATGCTTCTTGAGTCGAGCCGGGCGGGAGCCGTCGTCGATCTGGACCTTCTCCCCAAACCCGAGGGGATGGAGATGCTGGCCTGGCAGAAGATGTATCCGGGGATGGGCTTTGTGGTCACGGCCCCGCCTGATAAGGCCGAGGAGGTCGCCCGAGTCTTCAGGGACAGGGGGCTTTCGGCCGCAGTCGTCGGTCAGGTGACCGAGGAGCGGCGGCTGGAGATCGCCTCAGGCGGGGAGAGGGCGGTCCTCTTCGACTTCGAGCGAGAGGTAATCACCGGCATAAGGTGATTCCTTGGATGCGGGGTTTGTGGACAGGATGGAGCGGGCCGCCAAGGGCCGGAGGGCCAGGATCGGCATCGGCGTCGACGGCGGCGGCCCCGAGATCGTGGCGGGGATCGAGGGGGCCCTCGAATTCGCCGAGATCGTGATGGTGGGCGACCCCGGCCCCGATTTTGAGATCGGGCAGAAGCTGGAGCAGGTGCGGACCGAAGATCCCGCCTCGGTCCTGGTGGACCTCCTGGAGAAGGGCGAGATCGACGGGGCGGTGAGGGGGAACCTCTCTGCTACCAAGGTGATGAGAAAGGTCGCCAGGACCTTCGAGGGGAGGGTGAGACGGCTCTCCCTTCTGGCCCTCCCCGAGTGGAGCTTCTTTCTCGCCCCGGTGGGGATAGACGAGGGCGACTCCATATCCGACCGGCTGAACCTGGCAGTCCTGGGAGCTGAGTACCTCAAATCCATGGATGTCGACCCCCAGGTCTCCATCCTCTCCGGCGGAAGGCTGGAGGACCTGGGAAGAAGCGACCGGGTCGATCGGACCCTGGCCGAGGCGGAGCTGGTGGCGAGGCTCGCTCGGGACGCCGGCGTCAGGGCCGAGCACCGGGGCATTCTCATCGAGACCTGCCGCGGCGACGATCTGATCGTCGCCCCCGACGGGATATCCGGAAACCTGATCTTTCGCACCCTGATGCTCCTCTCCGGGGCGAGAGGGTTCGGAGCCCCGGTGATCATGGACCCGATCTTCGTCGACTCCAGCCGGGCCAGGAAGAGCTTCGTCGGGCCGATCATGCTCGCCAGCGCTCTGGTGGCGATGAAGGGGCGCTGAGCTCTCCTGAGAACAGGAGAACAAAAAGAGATTGAAGAACGAAAAAAGAGGGGAGGATGGCCGACTTTTCCATCCTCAAAGTTGTTTTCAGGTCTCTACACCCAGCACCTTCAGGGGGTTGACGCCAGCTGCCTGGAGGGCGACCAGCTCGTCGTTGTTCGCGAGGCTGAACTCCTTGATGGTGGAGACGAAGTCCTCGGGGGTGTCGGCGGCGTCCACCAGCACCAGGTCTTCCTTCAGCCTATAGGCCCAGCTTGGCCAGGTGTCTATGTTGCTCATGTTTCCGGCCTTGTCGAAGTCGAATCCCAGGACCAGACCGTCACCGGTGTTGGAGCCGGCATCCCATCGGATGAAGATCCCAGCGACTCTGGTCCCGTACTTCTCCGTCAGGGCGCTGGTTTCGGCATCGGAGAGCTTTTTGACGAAGATGCCGCTCTTTCCAGGGGTGCAGTCCCAGGCTATCTGGAAGTAATCATCCTTGCACCAGTTGGGACAGGCGATGACCTTGTAGCTCTGGTTGGCGGGGTCCTCGATGGGTAGCGTCTTCTCCATGTACTTCGCGAGCAAGAAGCCACTGGATACTCCGGGGCAGATGTGGTCGTGAAGCTGGACCGCCTTCATGTAGACGTAGGGGGTCTTCTCATGGGTCCAGACATTGGCGATGGGCAGCATGTGGCCGAATACTCCAGGGTCCCAGTTATCGACGTTGGCAAGGACGGTCTCGGCGTCGATCTTGTCCTTCACCTGAACGTCGAACCCGGAGGCGTCAGCGTTCGCCGTCATGTAGACCGCCTCTCCGGTGTTGGCGTTGAAGAACCCAAACCAGAGCGGCTTCCAGGGAGCGCTGAGGATGTTGATCAGGTTCTCTTTTCCCGGACTGCAGCCTGTGACCTCCATCACCGCATCCAGGCACATGTCGGTGGTCTGGCCATCGATCACCGGATATCCGGCGTTGGTGAGGGCCAGAACGTTCGCATCGTCCTTCTCAAACCCCAGCTCAGTCATGGCATAATCTGCGGCGTCCGCGCCCAGCTGGTACATGTCCGCTCCGTCGCCCAGAGCCATCGGCACCAGGGCCAGGAGGAGCAGAATCGTCACTGCGAATCGATCTATCTTCACATTATCACCTTTTGTTTTAAATTGGACTTGCGATCCGTGAATTAATGCTACGCAAGCCGATAATAGTGATAATCGAATTAGTTATAACTTTTTTGGTTGAAATTCATATTAATCAATATTTAAATTAAAATATATCATATTTTTGAATAATTGACTAACTGAAATGGCAGAAGATAGGCGCTGTCCCAAAGCTGAAGTTGCCCAGGAACGGCGCCAGGTTGGAGGGAGGGCAATGGTCCCTTGAGGATGCCATCTCTAAGGAGGTCATGGCGTGGCGAGGTGGCTTACCCCAACAGCCGACTACATCTTAATTAGTAATAAATTTTTCGGTTAAATTCATACCCAAGGCGGCTTCAGCCAACTTAGCCGCAGGAATCGCTGATTTCTTATACGAACCGGGATATCCGTAGTACAATGCTCATACTTGAATGCGAGATTTGCTATTTACCTGTGGGCGGATGAAGATGGCTTTTGCAATTGAAGCAAGGCAGCTCAGAAAGGTCTACGACGGCAGGACCAAAGCCCTGGACGGGGTCGACCTCCAGGTCAATCCTTCAGAGGTCTTCGCTCTCCTAGGCCCCAATGGTTCGGGCAAGACAACCCTGATGAGGATCCTGACCACCCAGTTCAGGCCCACCTCCGGCCTGGCCCGCAACTTCGGCCTCGACGTGGTGAAGAGAGGTGCAGAGGTGAGGAAGATGATCGGCTACGTCCCCCAGGAGACGAGCGTCTGGGCCGACATCAGCGGCTTTGAGAACCTGCTCATCTACTCCAAGATCTATGGTGTCCCTTCGAGCCGGAGAAAGAAGAGCATCCAAGACGCCCTCTCCAGCATGGGCCTGGAGGAGGTGGCAAAAAGGATGGTCAAGACCTACTCCGGCGGGATGGTGCGAAGGCTTGAGATCGCCTGCGCCCTCCTGGTCAAGCCCCGGATCCTCTTTCTGGACGAGCCGACGATCGGCCTGGACCCCTCAGCGAGGAAGGCGGTCTGGGAGAACCTGACCTCGTTTAAAAAAGAGTACGGCACGACGGTATTTTTTAACACCCATTATATGGACGAGGCCGACCTCTACTCCGACGAGATCGCGATCATCAACCGGGGAAAGATCGTGAAATCCGGCACATCAAGCCAGCTGAAGCAATCGCTCATGAGCGAAATTCTTCAGTTTCACTTCAACCACCATGATTCGAACCACGACGGAATTGATGAAGGTGCTCTGCGCAAGGTCAAGGATCTTGCTTCTGTCAGAGATGCCATCCTTTGCGATTCGCGTCTGGACGTATTTGTCGAGGATGGAGAGACGGCGCTGCCCAAAATCATCGAGGCTCTTAGATCCGAGGGGAAGTCCATCGAGAGGATATCCGCTGCCAGGCCGACCCTCGACGACGTCTTCCTGAGGTATGCCGGTACGCTATCCTTCGGGAGGGATGGAGGATGACGGCCGAGGACTCCTTCCGGGAGATGTTTGCCATGATCGAGCTGGAGATGAGAAGGCTCCGGCACGATCGGACCGAGATATACACCAGAGCGGTCCAGCCGATCCTGTGGCTTGCGGTCTTCGGGACGGTGATGAGCGAGGTGAGAGGAATTCCCACCGGCGAGATGCCCTATATCGATTACATCACCCCCGGGGTGCTCCTCCAGTCCACCATCTTCGTCTCCGTCTTCTACGGCCTCACCATCGTCTGGGAGAGGGAGACGGGGATATTGAAGAGGCTGCTGGTGGCGCCCGCCTCGCGGTGGGCCACCGTAGTCGGCAGATCGATCGCCTCCGGCGTCCGGGCGGTGGTCCAGGCTCTGATCATCTTCCCGGTGGCGATCCTTCTGGGGGTCAAGTTCGTTTCCAACCCCCTCTACATAGCGGCCGCCTTTGTGGTACTCTTCCTCGTCTCGGGCGGATTTGCCGCCCTCTCCATCTTCGTCGCCTCCCTGATGAAGACGAGGGAGCGGTTCATGGGCCTGGGCCAGGCATTGATCATGCCCCTCTTCTTCGCCAGCAACGCCCTCTATCCGATAGAGCTGATGCCACCCGCGCTTCAGCACATAGCCGTCTTAAACCCCCTGACCTACGCCGTCGATGCCACGAGGGGCCTTTTGATCAGCGGGGATCTCTCCAACCTGGCGATCGACGTCGTCGCCATAATCGTCTTCGATGTGGTGATATTCGCCGTGGCGTCCTTGAGCTTCAGAAAGATTATAGAGTGATCTTGAATGATTTAGATTCAGAATGATCTCGAAAATCGTAACAGGTGAACGAATATGATTCTGAAACCGAACATGAGAGGACAGGTGCTGCCCATGCCGGTGGTCCTCATATCGACGATATCGAAGGATGGCATCAGAAACGCCGCGCCCTGGGGCTGCATCATGCCCATCTTGAGGCCTCTGGATGAGATCGCCATCGCCTCCTGGCTTAAGCGAGACACCCTCGACAACATCCGGGATACCGGCGAGTTCGTGGTGAACGTCCCCACCGTGGATATGGCGGAGGCGGTCGACATCTGCGCCAAGAGCTTCCCGCCTGAGGTGGACGAGTTCGATGAGGCGGGCCTTCTCCCTCATCCCTCGGCGAAGGTCGCGCCACCGGGGATCGAGGGCTCTATCGCCTGGATGGAGTGCGAGCTTGCTGAGGAGATACTCCGGGAGAAGTACTCCCTGATCGTGGGAAGGGTCGTTCATTTGGAGGGAAACGACGACTTCTTCGACGATGATGGCGGGATGGACTTTGAGAGGGCGAGGCCCATGTCCATGATCATGGGGCCCGGCGGCGTCTGTTACACCCACCCCACCAGAGGAGGGCGCTGAAGCTATCTGGAGAGATCCGATCATGATCCTCAATCCGAAGCGAAGAGAGCAGGTTCTGCCCCTGCCGGTGGTGCTGATCTCGACGATCTCGAAGGAGGGGGTCAGAAATGCGGCCCCCTGGTCGAACATAACCCCGATACTTCGGCCCCTGGAGGAGATCGTCCTGGCCAGCTGGCTGAAGAGGGACACCCTGGATAACATCCGGGAGACGGGGGAGTTCGTGGTCAACGTCCCCTCCGCCGATATGGCGGAGGCGGTAAAGGTCTGCTCCATAAACTACCCTCCCGAGACGGACGAGTTCGAGGAGGCGAATCTTGCGCCCCGCCCCTCGACGAAGGTCGCCCCTCCGGGGATCGAGGGCTCCATCGCCTGGATGGAGTGCACCCTCGTCGAGGAGATATCGAGGGAGAAGTTCTCTCTGATCATAGGGAAGGTGATCCATCTGGAGGCGGAAGACCAGTTCTTCGACGAGGAGGGGAACATGGATTTCGAGAGGGCAAAGCCCCTCTCGGCGATCCTGGGGCACCAGGGGGTTAGGTACACTCGTCCGGTCAGCGCCGGGTCTGAGCAGAGGTACTCAGAGATGTTCCTCGGGAAGAGCGAGGAAACGGGAGGTCGCGGCTGAAGGAGAAAAACGGCTAAACCAAGCACTTCGCAGGCTCAGACCGCGTCAAGTTCTGAGATTGCTGGAAAGACGAACTGAAGTAGAAGCCGAGAAGTCTGGCGGGAAAGAAGCTTCGCATTCGTTCCGTCAAGCGCTATTTTCCGGTCGCCACTAGAAACTCTTGCGTTCGATACCAGTCTTTGATGAAGATTATCGTTTTTCTCTAATGCTTTATTCGCATCATTTTCACCAATAATGATAAATAGAGCTAATTATTCCTAGTTTTCGTAGGATTTAATCATAAATTAGGTGGTATAGATATGAGAAAAATATGCAATGTGACGAGAGAAATCGTAAGATCACCCCTTATCCTGCTTCTGGCGATCTCGATCTTCCTCGCCGCTCCGCCGGCCGTCGCCTACGACCTGGTCGTCCCCGGCGACCTGGATGGCGACCTGATCGTATCGGATGAGGAGCTGGAGGCGGCCCAGAGCTCCTTCGACGATGGAAAGATCACCGCCGAGGAGCTGGAGAAGATCGAGCAGATAAACGAGAACTATCCGAGGACTGTAGTCGACACCGAGGGGCGAGAGGTGACCTTTTACAAGCCCATCGAGAGGATCATCACCCGCGAGCCCGACACCTGTCGCATAGTCATCGCTTTGGGCGAGGGCGATAAGGTCGTCGCCTCCGAGCAGGCGGTCAAGTCCTGCCTCTGTCCCACCAACTTCGGCGTCTTCGACCAGGGGTGTCTTGAATGCTATCAGACGATCCTCGAGGGGAGGATGCCCGATCTTCCCGAGACCAGCACCAGATATGACATCTACTACGAGCTGATGGCCTCCCTCAATCCGGACCTAATCATCACCTCCAGCGCCACCAACGCCCAGGACTTCGAGAGCAAGGTGGGCTGTCCCTGCGTGGTCGCCGGAGGAGACGGCTGGATTTACAGCCGCGATGACGGCCTCTACGGCCAGATCGAGGTCATTGGAGCCGCCCTGGATAGAGAGGTGGAGGCGGAAGAGCTGATCGGCTTCATCGAGTCAAAGATCGATATGATCAGGTCGGTGACCGACGGCCTGGAAGAGGACGAGAAGCCCAAAGTCTACTTCGCTCCCCGAGGCGCCAAGCTTGGCTTCTACGACCCCAAGGAGGGGCGCGACTTCACCAGGACGTTTACGGAATACGACCCTCTGGAGATAGCCGGAGGGAGAAACGTCGCCGAGGGGGCTGAAGGCTACGAGATCAACGTCGCCGTGGAGCAGATCATCGCCTGGAACCCCGACTACATCTTCGTCGCCTGCAGCACTCCAGAGGACGCTGAGGTCATCAACTGGATCATGGAGTCTCCCGATCTCCAGTCGATAGCCGCCGTCCAGACCGGGAACGTCTACAACTGCTTCTATCCTCACTGCAGGGGGAGACCCCCAGATCGAAGCCTACTCAACATGATCTACATGGCCAAAGTCCTCCACCCTGAAGAGTTCGGGGACCTGGACATGGAGGCGGAGGGGAACGAGATCTTCGAGGCCTTCCTGGGGGTTGACGGCGTCTTCACCGAGTACGCGGACTACCTGATCTGGCCCAGGGAGTGGCTGAATTCTCAGCAAGCTTGAGATCTTTGGAGATGGGTTGGAAGGGGGTTCTGCCCCCTCCATCCGATAGACCTGAAATAACGGAGGGAAAAAGATTGGCTGGCATTATAAACTGGAACGAGCTTCGAAAGGCGATGATCTCCGAGGGTCGAAGGAGAAGAGGCCGTGAAAGACCCGGAGAGATGTGGGATAAGAGGGCAGAGGAGTTCAACAGGTCAACAAAAGAGCGGAGCGAGCGGACAGATCGGCAGGTGGCAAGCCTAAAGCTCGATTCCGACTGCACCGTCCTGGACGTCGGCGCTGGCACCGGCCGCCTCTCCGTTCCCATCGCAAAAATTGCAAAGCAGGTGACGGCTGTCGATCAGTCGAGAGGGATGCTTGATTATCTCGAAGAGAACATGGCCGAGGAGGGGCTCTCCAACTACCGGTGCATCCAGAAGAGGTGGGAGGATGTCCGGCTCGGGGTCGACCTCGAGCCTCACGACGTGGTCATCGCCTCTCATTCCCTGGGGATGTTCGACCTTCAGGAGGCGTTGGAGAAGATGGATGCTGCGGCTAAGCAGAGTGTATACATCTTCACCGCTGCTGGCAAGTGGTTCTTCGACGACTTCGAGGAGGAGCTCTGGGAACGGATCTACGATAGGCCGCCGAGGCGAGGTGGAGGATTTCGATCTGATTACATGCTCCTCTACAACATCCTTCACGATATGGGGATCTACGCCAACGTGGAGATCAGGGACGCAGAGCACGTCCAGCGCTACGAAAGTCTCGATGAGGCGGTAGAGCGGTGGAAGGTGAGGAGGGAGATCCCCGAGGAGAACGAGCTCCTTCTGAGAGAGTACCTGGCCAAAAATCTCGAAGATGGGAACGGCGATGGTCTCCTCTTCAGGCGGAGGACCAAGAGCGCCATGATATGGTGGCCCAAGTCGGAGAGCTCGTGATCTGCTGAAATTTCGCGAAACCGGATTAGGGAGGGCAGAAAAGTGGTATTTGACATCCGGCTCGTGGCAGGCTTTCTTGCCATCGGCCTGATATTATTTTCATCGTTGAAGATCACAAGGCAGTATGAGAGGGCCGTGGTCTTTCGGTTCGGAAAGCTCCTCGGCGAGAAGGGGCCGGGCCTCTTTCTGATAATACCGATCGTGGACAGGATAGTCAAGGTGGACCTGAGGGTCCGAGAGCTGGACGTTCCGAGACAGACGGTGATCTCCAGCGACAACGTCAGCGTCGACGTCGACGCTGTCATCTACTACAAGGTGACGGACTCGACTAAAGCAATCGTGGAGGTGGAGGACTACGGGGCTGCAACGGCGCTTCTAGCCCAGACGACCTTGAGGGACGTCCTCGGCCAGAACGAGCTGGACACGATCCTCTCCAACCGGGACGAGCTGAACACGGAAGTTAAGATCATACTGGACGAGATGACCGACCCCTGGGGGATCAAGGTGGTCACCGCCACCTTGAGAGACGTGGCTTTACCAGAGAATATGCTCAGGGCGATAGCAAGGCAGGCGGAGGCGGAACGGGAGAAGAGGGCGAGGATAATCCTGGCTGAGGGAGAGTTCCAGGCGTCCCAGAGGATGAACGATGCTGCCACCCTCTACGAGGAGAAGCCCTCCGCCATGAAGCTGAGGGAGTTTCAGACCCTCACCGAGATCGCTAAAGAGAAGAACCTCATCGTCGTCTCCACCGGCTCTGACGCGCCAAGGCGCTCGGTCGATGATATCTGTGCCACTGCGGGCCTGGCGAGGGCTGTCGTGGATAGATAAGTTCAGGTGGTGGATATGGCGAAGACGGTGAGGCGAGTCTCGACCCGGGCGGGAAAGAGGAGCAGGATGCAGGAGGCCCACGACTCCTTCGTATTCGCACGGTACCTCTTCATGATGGTGATCATCGCCGCCATCATCATCCTGACGGGGGTGATCATAACCCTGGGGCCTCTGGACATATCCGTCGCCGATGCCTACCGCGCCCTCATCGATCGGTTCTACCCCGGCTACTTCGAGGTGGAACCTCTGACCTCGCGGGTGGTCTGGAACATTCGGTTTCCGAGGATCGTGGGCGGGATACTCGCGGGGTTAGGCCTTGGGGTATGCGGGTGTGTGATGCAGGCGGTCCTAAAGAACCCTCTCGCCAGCCCCTTCACCCTGGGAATTTCGTCAGGGGCCCAGTTTGGCATATCCATAGCAGCAGTCTTGGGCATCTCGATCCTCGGCGGACCTTACCTCCTCGTCGGAAACGCTTTCCTCTTCGCCCTTCTCTGCTCCTGCTTCATCATAGGGCTTGCGGCGATCAAGGGGGCCACCTCGGAGACCCTGATCCTGGCGGGGATCGCGGTGAACTACTTCTTCACCGCCATGAGCCAGCTCTTCAAGTACTTCGCCGACGACGAGCAGCTCCGGCTCATGACCTCCTGGGGGATGGGAGATCTATCCGCCTTCTCCTGGAGCAAGATCCCCCTGATCCTGGTCGTCTTCGGGGTGTGCATACCTCTTCTGATGCTCAAGGCCTGGGATCTGAACATCATGACCTCAGGGGACGAGACCGCGAAGAGCATCGGGGTGAACGCCGAGCACGTCAGGGTACACGTAATGCTGGTATCAAGCCTGGTGGTGGCGACGGTCGTCTGCTTCACGGGGACGATCGGCTTCATCGGGCTTGTGGCGCCTCACATGGCCAGGATGATCCTGGGCGGAGATCATCGGTTTTTGATCCCGGCCTCGGGGATTCTGGGGGCTGTGGTATTAGTCGCAGCCGACGGCGTAGCCATGAATGTGATCGCCCCTACGGTGATACCGACGGGGATCATGACCTCGGTAATCGGGGTTCCGTTCTTCATGTATCTGATGTTGAAAGGTAGAAGGAGGGAGTTTTGGGCATGATGATCCAGCTCCAGGCAAAAGGAATCGAATTTGGCTACAACAGCTCAATGATCCTCAAAGACATCAGCTTTGAGATCGGGCCCTCTCGTCTGGTGACGATAGTGGGGCCGAATGGCTCGGGAAAGTCGACCTTGATCAAGTGCATCGATCGGATCCTCTCACCCAAGAGCGGGTCCATCCTCATCGACCGAAAGGACGTGACGAAGATGGATCGGATGGAGATCGCTAAAAACCTCTCCTACGTACCCCAGAGCTCGGCCCGGACCTTCTCGTCGAACGTCTTCGATACCGTCCTCATGGGGAGAAGGCCTCACATCGGATGGCTCAGTAGCTCCGACGACGAGGAGAAGGTCTGGGAGGTGTTGAGGCTTCTTGGGATCGAGGATCTGGCCATGAGCGGTTTCGGCGAGTTGAGCGGGGGACAGCAGCAGAAGGTCCTCATCGCCAGAGCCCTGGTCCAGGAGACGAAGGTGATGCTCCTCGACGAGCCCACCAGCAACCTGGACATCTGGCACCAGCTCGACGTGATGAACATCGTAAGCGATCTCGTCCGAAAGAGGAGGATGACTGCCCTGATCGCCCTTCACGACCTAAATCTGGCCTCGAAGTACTCTCACGGGATCATCATGATGAAGAAGGGGAAGATCATGGCCGCCGGAGATCCTGCCTCGGTCCTCACCCCCGAGAACATCGAGGCGATCTACAACGTGGAGGTGGCGGTGAGGTCCCAGTCCGAGGCGCCCTTCATCGTCCCTGTGAAGCAGATCAAGATGAACGGCAACCACCATAACCACAATGGGAAGTTCTTTTCCAACGGGAAGAGAAGGTGCGGACTTCCCCGCAGCCTCTCCGAGATCAAGGAGATCAGGCTGTCGTGATGTGATCTGAGCTCTGAACCTATAATATAATGACTTCTGAGTGACGATTTAGGGAGGCGGGATCATCGGGGAGAAGGCCATTGAGACGATCGGGCTGACCAAGACGTTCACGGTGCCGAGGGGCCTCGGCGACCTCGTCCGCCGTCGGCCCGCCATCGATGGGATCACGCCGGTGGACGGGGTCGACCTCTCGGTCAGAAAGGGAGAGGTCTTCGGCATCCTGGGGCCGAATGGGGCGGGGAAGACTACGCTGATAAAGATCCTCTGCACCCTGATCCTCCCCACGGCAGGCTCAGCCCGGATAAACGGCTTCGACCTGGAGAAGGAGAGCGGAAGGGTCCGAGAGTCGATTGGTCTGGTCACCACCGATGAGAGGAGCTTCTACTGGAGGCTCACCGGAAGGCAGAACCTGGAGTTCTTCGCCTCCCTTCACAACTTCTACTCGGACGACGCAAGAAACATGGTCGACGATCTTCTCGGGGTCGTGGATCTGAGATATGCCGCAGACGAGCGGTTTCTCAACTACTCGGCGGGGATGAAGCAGAGGATGGCGATCGCCAGGGGGCTCCTCAACGATCCCGCGGTCCTCTTCATGGACGAGCCGACGAGAAGCCTTGATCCGGGAGCAGCCCAGGGCCTCCGGAATTTCATCAAGGAGGAGATCGTCGGAGAGCGGGGAAAGACGATTTTCATCTCGACCCACAACCTGGAAGAGGCGGAGGAGCTCTGCGATCGGGTGGCGATCTTCGACGACGGCAGGATAAAGGTCGTGGGAAGCCCCGCCGACTTGAAGGCGAGCCTGGGCGACGGATCGAAGCTCTCCGACGTCTTCCTCCACTACACCGGAAAGAAGTTTGAGGTGCTTGGAGGCGCAGCGTCACCGGGCTTTCGCCCGGACCGGAGGGGGTTTCCCCACCGTGGCGGCGGCCTCGGCCGGAGGAGGGGTGGGGTATGATTATGACCTATCGGAAGGCCCTCTCTTTTGTGAGGAGGAGCTACATGCTCCAGATGAGCTACAAGTTCGAGTTCTTCCTCCGGCTCTTCTTCATGTTCTTCAACATCCTCACCTACTACTTCGTCGCCAAGCTGATCGGGACCGCCGGGATGAAGTACCTCGCGCCCTACGGCGGCGACTACTTCTCCTTCGTCCTCATCGGGATCGCCTTCTCCGGCTACCTGATGGTCTCGCTGCGGGGGTTCTCCGAGAGCGTCAGAGACGAGCAGATGATGGGGACTCTGGAGGCGATGCTGGTCACCCCCACCGACGCCTCGGCGATCATCACCCTCTCGACCCTCTGGAACTTCATCTTCGCCTCCTTCCGAGTCCTCCTCTACCTCATGATCGGAGTCCTACTCGGCGTGAGCCTTGCGGGCGCCAACGTCCTGGGGGCGTTGATCATCCTCGGCCTCACCATCGTTTGCTTCAGCAGCATCGGGATCCTCTCCGCCAGCTTCATCATGATCTTCAAGAGGGGCGACCCGATCAACATGCTCTTCATGAGCACCTCGGAGCTATTCGGAGGGGTCTTCTTCCCCATCACCGTCCTGCCGGCGTGGCTCCAGACGGTCTCGCACCTTTTGCCGATGACCTACTCCCTGAACGGGATGAGGCACGCCCTCCTCCAGGGCTACAGCTTGCGGGAGCTGGCGCCGGACGTGGGGACTCTCATCCTCTTCTCGGCGATCCTGCTTCCGGCGAGCCTCCTCACCTTCAGGTACGCGGTCCGGAAGGCGAAGATGGAGGGGACGCTGGTGCACTACTGAGAGTGGGGGAAAATGCCGGGTTTGGATTTCGGAGGCCGCACTGTCCTGCGGCCTACCTTTTGCCTTTTGCCCGGCCCACCAGCCGATCCCAGGCGGCGCTCAGGTTCATGCCTTTTTCAAGCGTGATTTCATGTTCGTATTGGAGAAGATAAGGTATGATGGGTAAGGTGACTTTTAGCTTGTCTGCCGCTTTGAGCCTCGTGTCATCGACCACTTTCGATAAATGTTCGACATCGCCGGAAGTTACAGGCCCCTGAAGCTCTTGATGCTGAATCGCTGATAATACCTGCTTTACCAGGTCCAGCGTCTTGTCCATTTGCTCTTGGTCGCTCTGATCGAGGATTGCGGAGATTATCGTTTTTTCATTTTCGCCCAGACGATCGAGGATCTTTTGTTGTAGCTCTTTCATCCCGAGCTTTATCTCATCCAATTCGGATTTTATGTGTTCAAACTGCTTGCCGTACATCTCTATATCGATCTTGGGCTGGATGTAGTTTATAGCAGCTTCGAGCCTGATTATTCGATCTTCAAGGGTGCAACAAATGTGTATTTCTTTGATAAGCTCGAAAGCATGTTCTCTTTTTTGAGGTGATAGCAAGTCGCACATCTCTTCCAGAATATCAGCAATTCGGAGGATACTCTTTTCGGATCTCAGATAATTCTCAGTTGATATCTCAGATGCCTGTTGGTTTACTTCTCGGCCCAATAGTTCGATGCCCGTGCCCACCGTCGTTTTGCATAGTTCTTTAGCTATCTGTTGAATCTCGGTAATCGTATCTTTTATCTGATTATCAACTCGTCTTCCGCCTATTCTGAGTAGCTTTACAGTCCTTGGTGCTTTTTCTTTCGTACTCTCCAGCAGCTCAGCAAAACGATTGCAGTATTGACTGTAGACTTTAAGATCACGCTTTACATCGTACAAATTCTTCTCTCGTAACCGTTGAGTTTCTTTCAAAGCTTTTGATAGATTTGCCACGGCCTCCAGTAAATCTTCTTTGCTCTTCGACCCTTCAGATGCGTCTTTCGCTTCTTTCAAGTACTTTTCGACTTCAACTTCAGAAATTTCATTCTTGCAGGTCAAGACGTAAAACGACCTGTAGAATGGAAGACAAAATTTGGCAGGGTTAATGCCCTGGGCTTCTGCTGCAGATTTTTCGAAATATTCCAGAGCTGTTTCAAGCCTTTGTCTGAACTCCTCTTCATTTTTAGTCTCGGTCGCTCTGAATACCGAGGCCCTACCCAGAGAATGGTTTGCCGACACTCGCACATCACGTTCACAATCTTCTGATAGACTGACCATCACCCTCCAGGCAGCGTCTTCGTCGGGAACCTTGCAGAAGGCATCACCAAGAGCACAGGCGGCTCCAAATCGCACAACAACATCATTGTTACTGGAAACACGATACAGATCCAGCCAGGCTGATTCCTTATCGGGAACCTGGAGAAAAGCGATCCCAAGTACTTGGACAGCCGTCAATCGCACAGTATCATCCTTGCAGCTAGTCAGATTATTCAGATCTCGCCAGGCAGATCCCTTGTCTGGAACATAAGGGAAGACAGATTCTATAGCTAAGGCAGCAGACACTCGCACATCGTGGTCCTCGTTACAGGTCAGGCGATATAGATCTTGCCAGGCTGATTTCTTATCTGAAATGTGAGGAAAGACGGAATCCATAGAGGCGACAGCATGCGCCCTCACACCGCGATCCTCGTCGTGGATGAGACGAATCAGATCTTGCCAGGCTGTGTTCTTGTCGGGAAACTTGATAAAGCCAAAGGTCAATGCTAACACTCCGGCAAGTCGCAAATCTCGATTATTGTTGTCTGTTAGACGATGCAGATCTTGCCAGGCAGTTTCTTTGTCGTGAACGTGGGGGAAGACAAAACCAAGAGTACTGGCAGCCCATTTTCGAACATCGCTGTCCTCGTCGCCCGCCAGCCGAATCAAATCTTGCCAGGCTGCGTCTTTGTCAGGAAGTTTAGCAAAATTAAGGCGGAATTGATCAACTGCATCTCTGCGGTTTTCGATTTTATCGCTTATGGACTTCTGATGAATCTCTGCCTGCTCGACCAAATCCCTACACCAAGAACCCTATAGCGTCCCGCATTTAAAATTGTTTTTAGTATCGCGCTTAGAGGGCCACTTCGGGGAGAGGGTGCCAGACGCACCCCCACTCAGAAGCTGTACTATTAACTATCGCCCACCCCATCCTCTTCCGAACCCGTCTCCCACCAGATCTTGACCCTGATCGACGACGCGGGCAGACTAAAGCCCCCGTTCTCCTCCTTGAGAACCCGGCCCAGGTGCTCCCGCACGATCGCCTCCTGCTCCGCCGTCGTTATCCGGTACTGGCTGCGGAAGTGCTCCATCGCCTCCCCCATGCTGCCGAAGCGCTGGCTGCGCCGCAGGCGGATGGTCCGGACGTGAGGGCGCAGACCCCGAATTCATGGAGGCTCTGGCTTATGCCACCGACGGTCCTCCTCTGCCTCCTTATCGGCGTCCTCCTGGGCGTGAGCCTCGCCGAAGCGAACGGGCGCCAAGAGCTTCCCGCCTGAGGTGGACGAGTTCGATGAGGCGGGCCTGTCCTCCCATCCGTCGGCGAAGGTCGCCTCCGGGTATCGAGGGCTGCGTCGCCTGGATGGAGTGCGAGCTCGAAGAGGAGATCCTCCGGGAGAAGTACTCCCTGATTGTGGGGAAGGTCGTTCATTTGGGGGGAAACGACGACTTCTTCGACGATGACGGCGGGATGGACTTTGAGAGGGCGAAGCCCATGTCCATGATCATGGGGCCAGGCTACACCCGGCCGACCAAAGGAAGCCGGTGAAGGTTCCAAATCGATGAAAGCGCGGACCGATGGCTACTCGGGCGCCGACCTTGCGTCCGTCTGTAACGAGGCGATGATGCTAGCGATAAGGGAGTACGTCCTTGGCGGAAAGCCCCAGGAAGACGAGGAGATCGAGAGGTACAAGATCGAGGGCAAGCACTTCGAGGAGGCGCTCAAGAAAGTGAAGCCCAGCAAGAAGGAGAGGGACTCCTACAGCAAGTTCGCAGAGGTCGCCTGAGGCGAGGGCTGAGGCCGGTTCGAGGACCGGACCTCGTCTCATCTCTTTTTCACTTATTACTATGAAAATGGCCAACGGAATCAAGTGGCGCAAGTTGTCCGGAGCTTAAAGTAATCGTGTCAATAGCAGATACCTAATAATATATTAACCAAATGTATAACACTTAATGTTTGCAATGACCGATAGGCTCCAAACCTCCAGCCGCTCGCCCTAGACACCGTCCAGGGCCCACGTCGCACTGAGTAGTATGAGGGGCCCATTATGGATAACCTCACCGTAAACGGCAGAGTGCCTTAGATACATTTATATTTGAAAGCGTTTTATAATGCGAAAAATCGAAATTTCAGGTTGAGTATATGGTGTTCATACTTGGAGCTGGGTTTTCAAAAGGATATAATTCGAAAAATATGCCATTGATTAACGAATTTTTAAAAATTGCTGAAGATAAATCAATTTTAAAACCCGCTGAAAAGCACCAAGAGCTAATTGGATTTATAGAGACATACTTTGGAGATTATCACAATGTAAATATTGAGAAACTAGCTTCAATTTTAACAATAGAACTTGTACCTGATTATTCTCACAAACGCGAATATAGAGAGCGATTATACCGGCAGTTAATCGATATAATAATAGAAGTTTTATATACGTCATATAGATGCCCAGAAAACGAACAAATTAAGGAGATATATCAAAAATTTGGGGATAAATTGGTTGAAAATAATATAAATATCATAACATTTAATTACGATTTGATTTTAGATAATATACTCAAAAATACCAGTAGGTGGTCAATCGCCAATGGTTATGGTTTTAATATGAAAGGTTGGGATCTAAAATATATTGATCCGACTACATTTATCATGCCTTTGATAAATCCTCAATCAACAACCGCGTATTTGAAACTCCATGGTTCGTTGAATTGGGGCAAGTGCATTGTTCCAGATCCTTATGAAGGTAAAGAAATAGTTGTAAACGCTGGAGGTTGCCTTCCTGATGTCGAAGAAATTTTGCCAATTGAAGGTACCTGTGTTGGACTCGGTTCGAGGTGTACAAATTTGCACTATAATACTTTTATTGTTCCGCCCATTTTATCTAAGGATGATTTTTATAAAAGTAATGTTCTCCGGTATTTATGGTACGAAGCCAAAGAAGAATTAAAAAAATCTAAAGATATATTCATTATCGGATATTCTTTTCCGGCTACTGATTATTTAGCTGAGTTTCTTTTTAGGCAGTCAGTGGCTAAATCTTTTTGTTCTTCTAAGAAAGTATTCCTTATAAATAAAAAAATAGATGATGATTATAAACGGAAAGTAGAGGATATTTTTCTGAATTGCGAACTCGTTTATCACGAATGTGATGTAGTTGAATTTCTACGAACTTTTATTGGCAAAGCATAGTATTTGTATTTTTTTAAACTATGAATTGTATGTTATTTTAGGTTTAGGGTACCAAACTATCGATGAATTTCATCGACTTCTCCGGGTCGATCTTAAGTCTAACCCGTCTTCGGTTCTCTCTTCTCTCCACCCCTACCTTCCTGAGCTCCGTTCTTATGTAACTTGAGGAAAAGATTTAACTGACCAGGTTACATAAGACGCACCCTTGATCCCCAAACACATCTTGGATGATTTGGCCGAGGAGGACCTCCCCTCCCTCATCGAGATCAGGGATTACCTCGAACGGCTGATCTCGGATCGCGAAGAATCCCCCGAAGGTGGCGCCTCCGAGGCCGAAACCGAAGAGAAGAGGCCGGGATCCGTCACCTATCGACAGGAGTGGGTATACTGCGGCAAGGAGTGCAAAAAATGTCCGCATGGGCCATACTGGTACTGCTACTGGAAGGAGGACGGCAAAACCAGGACAAAGTACATTGGCAAGGTCCTGAAGGAGGTGGAGATTTGAGTTTTAGGTGCATATTCGTCCTGGCGCTGGCCCTTTCGGCGTTCCTTTTATGTGGCTGCATATCCAACGATGAGCAGGCTTCACCGGAGGAGACGAGCAAGGTCAACCTCGTCGCCACCACTGTGCCCCTGGGCACCTTCGCCTCGATGGTGGGCGGGGACCATGTGTTGGTCACAGTCCTGGTCCCGCCGGGCACCAGCCCCCACACCTTCGAGCCCTCTCCTTCCCAGCTTATGGAGGTGGAGGACGCCGACCTCTACGTCAAGAACGGGGCGGGCCTCGAGATCTGGATGGAGAGGATAATCGGGGCCAACGAGGAGATGCTCGTGGTCGACTCCTCTGCAGGAGTGGACCTGATGGAGACGACAGACACCGACGATCACGGCCATGCTGCAGATTCAGAAGGTCGCGAAGTCCACCAGAATATTCTGACCGCCGACCCCCACATCTGGCTCTCGCCGAAGAACGCCATGATCATCGTCGGCAACATCTGCGACGGCCTGATCGAGGTCGATCCCGAGAACGCCGAATTTTATGAGAATAACAGGGACGATTACCTCAGAAGGCTGAAGGAGCTCGACCGCGACCTCAGCTCGACCTTTGCGGAGACGGATAGGAAAGAGTTCATCGTCCTCCACCCCTCCTGGGGCTACTTCGCCCGGGACTACGGCCTGGTCCAGGTTGCCATCCTCGAGAGCGAGAAGGAGCCGGGACCGCGGTACCTGGCCGAGATCGTGGAGGTCGCCCGGGAGAAGAATATCAGCACCATCTTCGTCGATCCCAACTTCAACCCCAAATCCGCGGAGATCATCGCGGCGGAGATCGAAGGCATTGTGGTGCCCCTCGACCCCCTCGCCGAAGACTACATCGAGAACATGAGAATCGTGGGCGAAAAGGTCGCCGCAAGCCTTGAGGGCTGAGCTTCAGATCGGAAAAAGGGACCTTCGCGGAGAAGCCAAAAATGACGGGAGCAAATCCTGTATCCATCGAGAACCTCTGGGTTCGATTGGACGGCCGAACCGTCCTGGAGGACGTGAACTTAGAGGTCAAAGAAGGAGACTTCATCGGGCTTATAGGCCCCAACGGCGGTGGAAAGACCACCCTCCTCAAGGCGATCCTGGGGCTGATCAAACCCTCCCGCGGTAAGGTTCTGGTCTTCGGGATGAGCCCTGAAGCCGCTCGAAAGCGGGTCGGCTACCTCCCTCAAAAGAGCCTCTTCGACCAGAACTTTCCGATCAGCGCTCTGGAGGTGGTGATGATGGGGCGCTACGGGAGAAAGGGCCTCTTGGGCCGATATTCCGCTGAGGATAGAGAGGCGGCCCTATCCGCCCTTGAGGCGGTGGGGATGCAGGAGCATTCTGACCGGGAGATCGGGGGTCTTTCTGGTGGTCAACAGCAGCGGATATTCGTCGCCAGAGCCCTGGTCACAGAGCCCGACCTTCTCCTTCTGGACGAGCCGGCCACAGGGATCGACAGCTCCCGGCAGCGGGAGTTCTACGAGCTTCTTCGAGATCTGAACGAAAAGATGACCATAATCATGGTCTCCCACGACCTCAGCGCAGTATCCACCTACGTCAAGAAGATCGCCTGCGTCAGCAGAAAGCTATACTACCACAGCTCAAAGGAGCTGACCGCCGAGGAGATCGAGGAGGCTTACCATTGCCCCGTGGAGATGATCGCCCACGGCATCCCCCACCGGGTTCTGAGGGAGCACGACTGAAGATGATCGAGATATTCGCGTACGAGTTCATGCAGAGAGCCCTTGTCGCCGGCATCATAGCCTCAGTCCTCTGTGGCGTCATCGGGGTCTATGTCATCCTCAACAGGATAGTCTTCATCGGCGGAGGCATCGCCCACACCGCCTTCGGCGGGATCGGCCTGGGCTATTTCCTGGGAAAAGACCCCCTCATCTTTGCAGTCCTCTTCTCGGTGGCGGCGGCCCTCGGTATAGGGGCGATCAGCGAACGGTCGAGGGTCTCGGAGGATACCGCCATCGGCGTCTTCTGGGCTGCTGGAATGTCCCTGGGAATCGTCTTTGTGAGCCTGAGCACCGGATACGCCCCCGATCTCTTCGACTATCTGTTTGGAAACATCCTGGCCGTCTCCTGGAGCGACGTCTTGATGATATCGTTTTTGACCCTGGCCATGCTGGTCCTGGTAGCCCTCCTCTACAAGGATCTATTGATCCTCTCCTTCGACCCCAGCTACGGCGAGGCGGTGGGACTTCCTGCCAGGGAGCTTCACCTTCTTCTCCTCTGCATGGTGGCCCTCAGCGTCGTGGTCCTGATAAAGATCGTGGGAATAATTCTGGTGATAGCCCTTCTCACCATCCCCGGAGCCATCGGAAGGCAGCATGCTCAGAGCCTCAAGAGGATCATGACCCTATCGATCCTTCTGGGCGCATCTTTCGTCCTCGTCGGCCTGACGATATCTTACCAGCTGAACATCCCCTCGGGCGCCACAATAATCCTTGCTGCTGCAGCGACCTTCTTTGTCAGCACCCTCCTGACCCGATGATCCCCTTCTGATCCGATGATGGGAGAAATTCGGCCTTCCGATTAAGACTTGTACAACAAACTTATACGCGAAGGATACAAAGGGGCGGATCGACATGAGCCCAGATCTGATCAGCTCTCCTCTTCGCCTGCTCGTAGTCCTTCTTTTGGCCCTGCTCGCCGCAAACCTGGCAGAGGCGGCTTCCGCCTCCAGCGGGATCCAGTTCGCAGGAGACCATTATAAGGTCGAGGGTGGGCCAAAAATCGACGTCTCCGTCATCAACCCAGTATTCGCCCCCGGAACCTACGGGGCCCTCAGAATGGTTTTGGCGAACGATGGCGTTGTTCTTCGGCTCGTTCCCGGAGTCGTTCCACCGGGCTCGGAAGAGGAGGCGGCCCAGGAGATGCTGGCGGAGTTCGGCTGCCTCGAGGCATCGGACCTCAGGGCGGATCTCATCACCGACGGACCGATCAAGGTTCTCTCCGGGCCGGTCCATCTCGACCTCCTCGGGCCTGGAGAGGCCGCGGTCATCGAGTTCGATATCGAGATCGAAGACGGCGCCGAAGGTCCCATCCCTCTCAGCCTGGACCTCGAATACGAGCACCAGGTCGACGTCAGCTTCAGCGGCGGGACCGCCTCGCCCCTCTACCTTCCTTCAAGCCACCAGCTGGACCTCATCCTGTCGGTGGAGGGCGAACCTCCCGCCCTGGAGCTGATGGGGTCCCGGTCCGATCTCACCCCCGGCGAGGAGGGTTCGATCAGCATCATCGTCGGCAACGCCGGCGAGAGGGATGCAGCAAACTGCACTGCACGCCTTTTGGCGGCATCGCCTTTCACGCCTCTGGCGGATCGATCTCGTCTCGGCGACATCCCCCCAGGAGGGGTCGCTGTTGCCCGCTTTGACGTCTTGGTGGAGGGCTCGGCCCGGCCTCAAGAGTACAGGATCGGCTGCGAGATCAGCCACGATGGGGGATCTGAATCGCTTTCCGTCCCACTGGTCGTCGTTTCGCCCGATGGTGCGCGGCTTTTGATGGTCCCCTTATTGGTGATCCTTTTGGGTGCCGCAGCCCTTGCGATCTTCTGGCTTGTCCAAGGGAGGAGCAACGGATCGCTTCGCAGGCGCGGCCTCCTCCGGCCCCGGAGGTAGCTGGTGACTTCCCCTCATGATCGCCTCGCCGTCCCCTCATCAAACCGCCATTGATATCTTCAACCTCAGCATTCACCGAAATCTATGCCGGCGTTGCGGGGCGAGAAGATCTGCAAGAGCTTTAGTGGTCTCTTCAAAAAGAAGGAGGTTCTTCACGAGATATCCCTCACCATAGAAGAGGGCGAGGTCTTCGGCATCCTCGGCCCCAACGGCGCTGGAAAGACGACCCTCATGTCCATCTTCTCCACCCTGATCCGTCCCGACTGCGGCCGCCTCGAGGTCTTTGGCCTCGACGCCTTAAAAAAGACCCACGCCGTGCGGGAGAGAATCAATATCAGCAGCGGAAACCCCAACTTCCCCTGGAGCCTCACCGTGAGGGAGAACCTGAGCCACTCGGCTATGCTCTACGGTCTCTACGGCCGGGATTTGAAGAGGTCTGTAGAAGAGGCTATTGGGGCCTTCGAGCTTGAACCTCACGCCGACTCGAAGTTCGAGACCCTATCCACGGGCACCAAGCAGAGGGTCTCCCTCGCAAAGTCGATCCTGAACCGGCCCGAGATTCTCTTTCTCGACGAGCCGACCTCGGGCCTGGACCCGGATATGGCCATGAAGACGAGGGCCCTGATCAAGAAGATCTACCAGGAGCAGGAGATCACCGTCGTCCTCACCACCCATTACATGCCCGAGGCTGAGGAGCTCTGCGATCGGATAGCCTTCCTCCGGGAGGGGAGCCTGATCGCCTTGGGAACGCCAGGAGAGCTGAAGAGGGCTCTTAAGATCGGACATCGGATCTTCGTCCAGTACGAGGGGGATATCGACCCGGTGAAGCTTCGGATAATCCCCGGGGTGATGGACGTGAGGGAGTTTCCCGGCAGGGTGGAGATGGTCTTCGACCATTCCGAGAGGGCCGTGAGCAGGATAATAAAGGCTTTTGAGGGGGCAGATATACTGGACATAGGGATAGATCAGCCCGATCTGGAGGACGTCTTCCTTGAGCTGGCGAGGTGAGCTGAACAAGTTTCTCTCCGCGACCTACAAGAACTGGATCATATCCAAGCGGAATGTATTCACCGTCTTCGAGCTGGTCTTCTGGCCTTTCATCGGCCTTCTCTCCATCGGCCTTCTCACCCGATTCCTCGAGGTGACAGAAGAGATGGTGGCCTTCGTCCTCGTAGGAGCGATCGCCCTCAGCATCCTTCAGATCAGCCAGATCGACGTCGCCTACATCCTCCTCTTCGACCTCTGGTCCAAGAGCATCAAGCAGACCTTCGTGGCCCCGATCCGGGGATACCACCTGGTTTTTGGGGCGATGCTCTTCGGGGTGATCAGGGGAACTCTAGTATTCCTCATCCTGGCCGTGGCCAGCGCCCGCTTCTTCGGCTTCGACTTTCTGGCTGGGGGTATCGTTACCGTCATCGTCTTCCTCGCCGGGACGTTCTTCACCGCCGCTTCCATTGGAATGGCGGTCTGCATATCGATCCTTCTCTTTGGCCAGAGGGCTGACGTCGCGGCCTGGAGCCTCAGCGGCATAATGATGCTGGTGAGCGGGGTCTACTACCCCGTGGAGATTCTCCCCGGGCCTCTCCAGCTCCTCTCGAAATCGATACCTTTGACCTACTTCCTCGAGTACTATCGTTCTGCCTACGGCTACGGGTCTCACCAGGTTCTTCTGGGAATGGGGCTTGCTCTCCTCTACTTTGTCGCGAGCCTGTTGATCCTGAACCTGGCCATCGAGAGGGCGAGGAAGACAGGAATGATGCTGAGGCTCTCGGAGTGAAGAACCGATCCCTGGAATAACGTTTTAAAGTCGACCATTATTATTGGGTGGGGCGTTGAACTTGACCATCGAGGGCTTGATCGGCAAGATCAAATTGGGAGACCTCCATCCCGTCCGGGTTATGGGGGTGATCAACCTCAGCCGCGAGTCGTTCTATGAGGAGTCCGTCGCAGGGCAGGATGCAGTTCTTGAGCGGGCCCTCTCCTTTGCAAAAGAGGGGGCTGAAGTCCTGGACCTGGGCGCCGTCTCCACGGCCCCCGGATCTCCTGCAATCCCAGAGGACGAAGAGCGAAGGAGGCTCTTTCCCGCCCTCGAGGTTGCCCTGGACGGCGTAGAGGGCGAGGTGGTCATCTCCGTGGATACCCAGAGGGCGACGGTCGCCGATGATGCCCTATCCATGGGAGCTTCCTGCATAAACGACGTCTCAGGCCTTCTGGACCCCAACATGGCCCGGACCGTCGCCGATCACGATGCATCCCTCATAATTATGGCCTCAAAAGAGAGGCCCGGCGACCTCCTCGAAATGGGGGACATCGTGGCGTCTCTTGGCAATCGGTTGAAGGAAGCCGCCAAAGCAGGCGTCTCCCCCGAGAAGGTGACCGTCGATCCCGGCATCGGCCACTGGACGCCGCCCAAAGGACCGGGGCACGACCTCGCCATCCTGGACGGCCTCTCCCGCCTGAGGGTGTTGAACAGGCCGGTGATGGCCGCAGTCTCCAGGAAATCCTTCATCGGCGCGGTTTTAAAGAGGCAAAATCCCGCCGAGAGGCTCCAGGGTTCTCTTGCCGCCACCGCCATCGCCATCTACAACGGGGCTCACCTGGTCAGAACCCACGACGTCGCCGCCTCCCTGGATACCATCAGGATGGCCGAGGCGGTTCGGGGAGGGCCATCGACGTCCAAGACCGGCGATATCGAGGTGGAGGTTTTCGCGAATTTGGGCCATCCTCGGGACCTCTGTTGGGCCTTCGCCGGGATCGGGGTCGGTGAGGACGGGGCCAGGGCTCTCAGCGGCAAGGGCTCTTTTCGGGCCCTATCCCTCCGGGGCTTGACATCCATGGAGGCGATTGTGATCAAGCAGGAGATGCTCGCCCGGGGCGGGGACGCGGCGATCCCCATGGGCGCTCTTCGCTGCGATCCTGGCGATATGGAGGTTCTGGTCTTGGGGACTTTGGCTCAGGTCCGGGGGCTTGTAAAAAATCTCAAGGGCCAGCCCTTCAACCTCCCTGCGGTGGCCGGAGCCATCGAGGAAGCGCTGGAGAGGCTGGGGGATCCGAAACGGTATTGGTGAGGCCTTTGGAAGTTCTGGGAATAAAGACGGATTTGATCAGACCTGGGGACGACCTGGTGGAGGCCCTCCTGGAGGGAATGGAAAAAGAAGGCTTCGCCCTTACCGACGGCGACGTCCTGGTGATAGCGGAAAGCGCCGTCGCCACCGCCGAGGGCGGGGTGGTGAACCTCTCGAATGTGACCCCGGGTCCTCGAGCCCTGGAGCTGGCGGAGAAGTACAGAAAAGATCCCAGGGAGATGGAGCTCATCATCCGCTCCTCCGACCAGATCATGGGCGGAATCCTCGGGGTCGTCCTGACGATCAAGGACGGTTTTCTCTACCCCAACGCCGGCATAGACCACTCCAATGCGCCACCAGGCTGCGTGGTCTTATTCCCGGAAGATCCATCGAGGTCAGCAGCTCTGATAAGAAGGAGAGTAGAGGAGTGGTCCGGGAAGAGGATCGGCGTCGTCATCGGGGACAGCCGAACCCACCCCCTCCGCCTCGGGTGCGTCGGCGTGGCCCTCGCCTGTGACGGGATAATTCCGGTGGAGGATGCGCGAGGACAGAAGGACCTTTACGGAAGGGCCCTGGAGGTGACGAGGAAGGCCGTCGCCGACAATCTCGTATCCGCGGCAGAGGTGGTCATGGGCGAGGGGGACGAGGGCGTCCCCGCCGTGATCATCCGGGGGGCCCCTGTGAAGTTCACCGGCGACGGCAAAAAGATGGCCATTCCGAGCATAGCTCCCGAGGAGTGCATGTACGTCGGCTCGCTTCGGTGCGGTCCCCACCCATATGAGGGCGGGTACGATCAGCTCGTCGAAGAGGCGACGAAGGCCCTGGAGAGATCTTATGCCCCCTACTCGGGCTTCCGAGTCGGAGCGGCCCTCCTCACCAAAAGCGGCAAAGTGTACTCCGCTGCCAACGTGGAGAACGCTTCCAGCGGCGCTGCCATCTGCGCCGAGAGGGCAGCTGTGGCCAAGGCCGTCTCCGAGGGGGAGAGGGAGTTTGAGGCGCTCGCGGTCGTGGCGGAGACCGAAGAGCCGGTCGCTCCATGTGGGATATGCAGGCAGAACCTGATTGAGTTCGGGGAGGAGATCAAGGTGATCATGGCGAACACGAGAGGAGATGCAGAGATCGCCACCATCGAGGAGCTGTTGCCGCGAGGGTTTACGGGGAGGTATCTGAAAGGGTATTTAAAGGACAACGATATATCTAAACTGATACAAAAGAAGGGTTAGATGAGAGACAAAAGAGAGGTAGCGATCCTACTGGCCATCGGCTGCTAGTCGAAATTTACACACCCTTTTAAAAGGCAGAAAAGGTATTGATTCTTCCTTATAAGTGTTAGATCGGTGAAACAAAATGCAACGCTATTTTGAAATAGGCTCGATATATAAGATCGCCGTGCTGATTAGGACGTGTTGAAATGTCGGTATTCGATGGAAAAACGGTACTGTTGACTGGTGGCACGGGATCCTTCGGTCAGAAGTTTACCGAGATCATATTGAGTGAGCATGATCCAAAAAGCGTGCGCATTTACTCCCGCGGCGAATTGAAGCAGTTTGAGATGCGCAGCCGCTTCGAGGATGAACATCTCCGGTTCTTAATCGGAGACGTGCGTGATAGGGATAGGCTATACCGTGCCATGAATGGTGTGGATATTGTGGTTCACGCCGCTGCATTAAAACAAGTCCCAGCCTGCGAGTATAATCCCATAGAGGCGATAAGGACGAATATCGACGGTGCAGTAAACGTGGTAGACGCAGCCATCGACAACTCTGTTGAGAAGGTGATGGCACTTAGCACCGACAAAGCGGTTCACCCGGTGAACCTCTATGGTGCGACGAAGATGGCGGCAGAAAAACTATTCATTCAAGGAAATTCTTATGCTGGCGAGGGAAGGGAATTATTTAGTTGCGTTAGGTATGGCAATGTGATCGGAAGCAGGGGCAGCGTGATTCCGGTTTTCAAGGAGCAGAGGAAGACGGGGACGATTACCATCACGGATGAGAGGATGACGAGGTTCTGGATCACGCTGGATCAAGGGGTACGCTTTGTCATCGACTGCATTGAGCGCATGAATGGCGGAGAGATCTTCGTCCCAAAGATCCCCAGCATGAAGATAACTGATCTGGCGAAGGCGATAGCTCCTGGTGCGAAGTGGAACGTCATCGGCATACGTGCCGGAGAAAAACTCCACGAGATTCTACTGACGGAAGATGAAGCAAGGCATACCAAGGAATTTGACAGCTATTTTGCAGTAGAGCCGGAGCATCCCTTCTGGAACAAGGAGAATTTCAATGGTGGAAAAGTTCTCCCGGAAGGGTTCAGGTATTCAAGCGATAACAACGATAGATGGCTCACAAAAGAGGAACTCAGCGTGATTACTAAATAGCTGTGCTTTATAATGGATCATTCGCGTGAAAGTTGTGAAATTAGGGGGGCCATATCGAATGCCAATAGCTCGCGATGGAAAGAAGGACCTTGCTGTAAATGGTGGAAAACCGGTTCGAGATACTTTGCTGCGATATGGGCACCAGAGCATTGATGAAGATGACATCCAGGCGGTTGTGGAGACGCTTCGCTCGGACTGGATAACCACGGGCCCCAAAGTAGCAGAATTCGAAAGGGCATTCGCAGACCGCATCGAATCTAAATATGCACTGAGCTTCAGCTCTGGAACTGCAGCCTTACATGGGGCTGCTTTTGCTGCAGGTCTGGGACCCGGTGACGAGGCGATCACAACGCCGATGACTTTCTGCGCAACAGCTAACTGCATCCTCTATCGCGGGGCGAATCCGGTCTTTGCGGACATCTCTCCGGATACCATGAACATTGATCCAGAAGAAATAGCCCGCCGCATAACTTCGAAGACTCGGGCCATCCTTCCGGTGGATTACGCGGGCCATCCTGCAGATCTCGACGCAATCATGGATCTGGCAGAGAGCAACGACCTTCTGGTCATAGAAGATGCCTGTCACGCTCTCGGCGCGGAGTACAGAGGAAAGCGTGTGGGCAGCATCAGTCACATGACGGTCTTCAGCTTTCATCCCGTGAAACACATCACCACCGGAGAGGGGGGTATGGTGACCACTGACGATCCGGAGCTTGCCAGGAGACTGAGACTATTTCGCAATCACGGCATAGATAGCGATGCCAGGCAGCGCCAGACAAAAGGACAGTGGCACTACGAGATGATCGATCTGGGGTACAACTACAGGCTAACGGATATAGCGTGTGCTCTGGGCCTCTCGCAGCTCAAGAAACTTGATCAAAACCTCTCGCGAAGGCGTGAAATTGCGTCGAGATACAGAGCCGAACTTTGGGATATGCCTGGTCTCATATTGCCGACGGAGAGGTCTTATGCTTCTTCTGCCTGGCATCTTTATCCGATTCGTCTCGACCTTGAGTCATTAGGTGGGACTCGTTCAGAAATATTCGCCGCTCTGAGAGCGGAAAATATCGGTGTGAACGTCCACTACATACCGGTTCATCTCCACCCCTATTACCGCAACCGATTTGGATACAGAAGCGGGGAATACCCTAAAGCCGAGGCTTCTTACGAGTCTTTGATATCTCTGCCGATGTTCCACGGCATGACAGATCAGGACGTTCGAGATGTGGTGGTGTCCCTGTCAAAGGTTGTAAGTCACTACCCCAAATGAGAATTCGAATCGATCAGCAAGCTTTATAAATACCCTAATAGGAAGGGCGGCGTATGTCTGATACTATAAAGTATTGTAGGCGTTGTGTTATGCCTGAAACAAGGCCGGACCTGGTTATCGACGAAGATGGCGTATGTAGCGCATGTCGCTATATTGAGCAACGTGAGGAGATAAAATGGAGAGAGAGAAAAGAGGAGCTATTAAGTATACTAGAACTTTACCGCTCTAAAGACGACAGCAATTATGATTGCATCATCCCCGTCAGCGGAGGTAAAGATAGCCATTTCCAGGCCATAAAAATGCTCGAACTGGGGATGAACCCATTATGTGTTACTGCAACAACGGACAAATTATCCCACATAGGACGAAGAAATATCGAGAACCTGAAAAGTCTCGGTGTCGATTACATCGAAGTAACAACAAATCCCCTTGTCCGAAGAAAGATCAATCGTTTGTCACTTACTCAATTGGGCGATATTTCGTGGCCAGAGCACGTTACCATATTTACAATTCCTGTGCGTATTGCAGTAAAGTTCAACATACCCCTGATTATTTGGGGAGAGAACCCTCAGAACGAATATGGTGGTCCTGCTGCTGATGCTGAGAATAACACCTTGACACAACAGTGGCTCAACAAGTTCGGAGGTCTTTTAGGACTGAAGGTATCCGACCTTATTGGAAAAGATGGCATCGAACCTAAACATCTAATCCAGTATACATATCCAGCAGATGACGAATTGAAACGGGTGGGTGTTACTGGACTATTCTTAGGTTACTATCTGCCGTGGGATGGATATCGTAATGCCATGCTTGCTCAAGCACACGGCTTTGAAACCTACAATAAGGCTGTAGAGGGATCCTTAGTTAACTATGAAAATCTAGATAATTGTCAGACAGGCGTACATGATTATTTCAAGTTCTGTATGTGTTTAGCTCCACCCAATCAGCATCAATAAATCGATTTCTTGATGTCAGGTATGGTCACATCAAAAGGCAAATTCGAATCTGCAAAGGCAATAGATACGGGTTTTAGAGTTGGGCAAATTAGATGGACCTCTGCCTTACTCAGAGAAACCAGCATCAATGGAACTGATCGCAAGAGCTAAACACGTACCAAGTTCTTAAAATACGGGTTTGGTCGAGCTACAGATTTAGCTTGCACGAATGTTAGACGTGGACGTCTTACAAGAGATGAAGCGATAGAGTTGGTGAAGAAACATGATGGCAAATTCCCTTGGGAATACCTGGGTTGTCCCTTAGAAGAGATGCTGATGGACATGGATATGAGTTTAGAAGAGTTCATCGAGATTTGTGATCAGTTTACGAACAAAAAGTTGTTTGTTTGCGACTCTAGTGGAGATCTAGTGAGAGACAAAAACGGCAACTTAACAAAAATCAATTATGATAATGTCGTGTAATGAAGTCACATAGCGTTTCCAAGTATAACAGCAGTACGCGATCCAAAATCGTGACATTTGGTGAGGATTTCGATTAACCTCCGGACGGGCTGCCTCCTTTAAATTTGGGATTTAAAGGGGTTTTTCGAAATCCTCTGGTGTTTAACGATAAGGGGGTTATTTGAATGTCCGATACAACCAAACAAATGCGAGAGTGGAGCGGAACATTTGGTAGGGAATATACCGATAGAAATGCCCTCTCCCTTGACGAGATGGAAGCCCTTTACAAAGAAAACTATGGATTCAACAGAACTGAGTTGAACGAGAAATTCTTGAATCATTTGGATCGTTCAGCACGTATTTTAGAAGTGGGCTCCAACATAGGCAACCAGCTGCTATGTCTTCAGAAGATGGGTTTCGACAATCTTTATGGAATAGAGCTGCAAAGTTACGCTGTGGAGCTTTCCAAGTCGAGAACTAAGAACATAAATATAATCCAGGGCGAAGCGTCAGATATTCCGTTCAAAGATAATTATTTCGATATGGTCTTCACATCAGGCGTTCTTATCCACATATCACCCCATGATCTAGCCGATGTGATGAAGGAGATCTACAGATGTAGCAGAGAATATATTTTCGGGTTCGAGTACTATTCCGAAAACCCCACCGAGATCAAGTACAGAGGTCATCAAGATCTTCTCTGGAAGGCAGATTTCGCTCGCAAGTATCTAGAGCTTTTTGATGATTTAGATCTGGTTAAAGAAGAAAAGATCAAGTATGTGGATAACGAAAATATGGATTCTATGTTTCTTCTCAGGAAGAGAATGATGTGAAATGTACATTGTAGCAATTATTCAAGCTCGTATGGGAAGTACCCGCCTTCCCGAAAAGGTGATGAGGGAAATTGGCAAAAAGACGATGTTGTCGCGTGTGGTTCAACGTACAGCTCGCTCAGAACTCATAGATAAGATAGTTGTGGCCACCACCGCAAAAACATCAGATGATCCCATAGTCGCTGAGTGCGACCGCCTGAATGTGCCAGTCTTCCGGGGCGACGAGCAGGACGTTCTGGATCGTTATTATCAGGCAGCTATGGCTTATCAAGCAGAGGCGATAGTTCGCATAACCTCAGACTGCCCTCTGATCGAGCCTGAAGTGGTGGATCGGGTAATCCGAGCGTTCTTGGATGAAAGTCCAGATTACGCGAGCAATTCGCTTGAGAAGACCTATCCTCGTGGTCTCGACGCCGAAGTTGTGACCTTGGAAGCTCTGATCAGAGCCTGGCAAGAGGCGACGGAACCCTACCAAAGAGTCCATGTGACTCCTTATATTTATCAGAATCCAGACCAGTTCAAGCTTCTCCCTGTAAAGAGCGACGTAGATTACAGCCGTTACCGGTGGACGGTGGATAGCCAGGAAGATTTGGATTTTGTGAGAGCGATCTACTCCAGGTTTGGAAACGAAGATGCGTTTACGTGGAAGGATGTTCTTTCTATCCTGGCAGCGGAGCCCGAGTTGGCGGAGATCAATCGCCATATACGGCAGAAATCCCTGGAGGAAGGGTAGAAGATGAAGCGCACCCTCGTCATTCGCGCCGATGGGAGTACCAGGATCGGCACCGGACACGTGATGCGCTGCCTCGCGCTCGCCCAAGCCTGGCAGGACTCCGGCGGAAGGGCCATATTCGCCATGGGCATGGAAGCTCCAGCCCTGAAGGATCGCCTAACTTCCGAGGGGATGGAAGTCGTTCACCTTTTAGCAGAGCCGGGGTGCCCGGAAGATGCGGAGATGACTGCAGATCTTGCTCAAAAGATGGGCTCTGACTGGGTGGTGGTAGACGGATACCATTTCGGCTCAAATTATCAGAGGATTATAAAAGAATCCGGCCTGCGCCTTCTTTTCATTGACGATAATGGACGTGCTGACCATTATTATGCAGATATCGTTCTGAACCAGAATCTCCATGCAAATGAGTACCTATATAGAAAGAGAGAGCCCTACACCAAGCTTCTCCTCGGAACCGAATACGTCCTATTGAGGCGCGAGTTCTGGCCCTGGCGCGGCTGGAAGCGGAAAATTCCAGAAGTGGCCCACAAAGTTCTGGTCACCCTGGGGGGAAGCGATCCCGATAATGTTACGCTGAAAGTTATACAGGCGTTGCAGCAGATTGAGCAATTGGAGACAGTAGTTGTAATTGGTGGCAGCAACCTACATTATGAGGAGTTATCATCTGCATTGGAGAGTAACGGCTCAACGGATTTGAAGAAAGACGTCAAGAATATGCCCGAACTATTTGCCTGGGCAGATCTGGCAATCTCATCTGCAGGGACCACGACATGGGAATTAGCTTTTATGGGCTTGCCCAGCCTTCTTCTTATCCTGGCTGAAAATCAGGTCAAAGTTGCTGAGCAACTAGAATCTGTCGGAATCGCGATGAACTTAGGGCTACACGATCTTTTGAGAGCGCCAGATGTAATCCGAGAAGTTACCCCTTTATTATTCGACGTGGATCTTCGAGCCTCAATGGCGGAACTCGGTCGGCGTGCGGTAGACGGCTTTGGAGTTGGCAGAATCCTAAATGCTCTATCTGAGGGGTTCTGGTTAAGGATAGCACGTGATGAGGATTGTGGTGTGGTTTACGAATGGGCTAACGACCGAGATTCGAGGGCACACTCCTTTTCAATGGATCCCATATCCTGGAAAGAACATGTCCTGTGGTTCGAGAATAAGATTCGAAACCCAGATTCAGTCTTGTATATAGCCCAGAATGTCGAGAATGAACCACTGGGAATAGTCCGTTTTGATATCGACGGCCAGTATGCTACAATGAGTATCAATTTGGATAGAAGATTTCGCGGCCAAGGTATGGCACATATCATCGTTAATGAAGCAGTGGAGAGCTTATTTGCCAGGAGACAGGTTTTTGGAGTAAATGCGTTTATCAGGTCGCATAACACAAAATCTATAAGAGCTTTTGAAAAGTCAGGATTTACCTTTGTCGACCATAAGACGATCCAAGGAAAAGAGGCATTGCATTATATCAGATCCAGATCCAAGCATTCTGTAAGTGCAAAGAGACGGAAGGAAACAAATGAAACAAATTAAAATAAATGATAGGTATATCGCTTGCTCCAAGCCAGTTTACATCATAGCTGAAATATCAGCCAACCACAATCAGGATTACGATGAAGCCGTTCGCATCATGCGCGCGGCAAAAGAAGCCGGAGCCGATGCCGTCAAGCTTCAGACATACACCCCCGACACCCTCACCATCGACTCTGATAAAGAATACTTCCACATAGGCGATGGCACCCTCTGGGATGGCCGGAACCTCTATGACCTTTACAGCGAGGCCTATACCCCATGGGAGTGGTATCCCAAGCTTCAGGATGTAGCAAGAGACTTGAACATAGATCTCTTCTCCACGGCCTTTGATTCCACCGCCGTGGACTTCTTGGAGGAGATGAATGTCCCAGTTCACAAGGTGGCCTCGTTTGAGATCGTGGATATACCGCTGATCGAGAAGATGGCGAGCACTGGAAAGCCCCTGATCATATCTACGGGGATGGCAACTCTCGGAGAGATCGAGGAGGCGGTCCAAGCTGCTCGGAATGCAGGTGCCCCGGAGATCGCCCTTCTCAAGTGCACTAGCGCCTATCCCGCGCCTCCCGAGGAGATGAACCTGCGCACCATACCGCATCTCTCCGAGGCCTTTGGTGTGCTTGTTGGACTATCTGACCACACGCTGGGAATAGAGGTCCCCATCGCCGCGGTGGCCCTCGGGGCCTGCATCGTGGAGAAGCACTTTACACTCTCTAGGTCTGTTCCCGGTCCCGACAGCTCCTTCTCTCTGGAGCCTCAGGAATTCAAGGTGATGGTTGACGCGATCCGCGCGGTCGAGAAGGCCCGGGGAAGAGTGTATTACGGGGTCAGCGAGCGGGAGGCGAAGAGCAGAGTGTTCAGGAGGTCCCTCTTCGTGGTAAGGAACGTCAAAGCGGGCGAAGTCTTTACAGAGGAGAATGTCCGCTCGATCCGTCCCGGCCACGGATTACATCCACGTCATCTAAGCCAGATATTGGGCTGTCATGCGACCGCAGATGTGGAGAGGGGAACGCCGCTCAGGTGGGATATGATAGGCTGCAAAGAAGAGCAGGGACTAATTCCCTAGCTCCTGAATACGGGTAGTCTACCCTAATTAGGTTTATATATCATTTTTATTACTTCGGGAGCGCGGAGGGTCACGAATACCCCGACCTTTAGGTCGGGGATGAAGTGAACCCTCGCCCGATTTTCGTGCTCTTTTGAACCGATAAAACATTGATGACTGGTCAGAGGAAA